>Ga0187860_1000672_pt1 | contig 32209 bp, 28 predicted proteins | sample June2016WEW_10_4_FD_132981 | JGI IMG/M metagenome (GOLD analysis project Ga0187860, IMG submission 132981) | Peatland microbial communities from SPRUCE experiment site at the Marcell Experimental Forest, Minnesota, USA - June2016WEW_10_40 | ecosystem: Environmental > Terrestrial > Soil >...
CTGCGTAACCATGTCCAGAAGACCGTCGGTAAGCCGTGTGCGGGAGAACCGCACGCACGGATTGAAAGGGGGATGGGGAACCGGGTCTGCGTTGCAGGCACCGCGCCCCTGACTACCAATGACTCGACGAAGGCGACTTGAGTCCCGTAGCGTGCGGCCGAAGGGCGGGCGCCATCCCTCGATCCGGTGCCTCAAGAGCTGGCCGCGACGATCGAGGCTCGGTTCAGGATGAGTGAGGTTTCGTTGGGGGACATCTCGTGACAGCTGTCGGCGCTCCCATAGGCCGGCGGAACTTCCTGCGAGGCGTCGCCAAAGGGGCGGCGTGGGCTGTGGCCGCGCCGTCGCTAGGCGCCCTGGCAGCCGGTTGCGAGTCGGAGCGGTCCTCGAATGGCCCGAAGCCTCCCGTCACTGGGACCCGGCCATCCTCGATGGTGCCGCCAACGATGAAAGTCGGGGGAACGACGTTGAGGCCGCCGGCGGTGCCGCTGGCAGTGCGCGACCCCTACGTATCGGCATGGCTCTGCGGTACGGAGCTAGGCGGCTCCTGGGCAACCGGGTGGGGCGGAGCGCCGATGTCCGTCTGCGGCCTGGCCCGAGTCGATGGGCACACCTACGTGTGGTGCGGTGATCCCCAGCTGAGCGGTGTCAGCCTCCGGCCGATGACCCAGTCATCTCTCGAAGTCACCCCGACCTGCTCGATCTTCACCTTGGAGGGCGGCGGGGTGCGGTTGGCCGTCGAGTGGCTCTCACCCATCGAGCCCGGTGATCCGAGGCTCCAGTCCGTCCCGCTCGCGCTGCTCACCGTCACCGTGTCATCGACCGATGGGTCGCACCACGACGTCGAGGTGTACTGCGACCTATCCGGCGAGTGGGCGAGCTGGATCGACACCGACCACGTCGTCTGGCAGACCTCTCAGACGGCGTCGCGCCACTGGGCCATTCAATTGGCCCGCCAGGATCCCTTCGCCGAGCGAAACGAGATGGCGGCCTGGGGCTCGGCCGTCTTCTCCACGCAGACCAGTCCAAGCTTGACGTACGAATCCGGCGGGAGCACGACCGTGCGCGAGGGCTTCGCCACCACAGGGAGGCTCGCCAGCAGGACCGATACTCGCTTCCGGGCGATCGACGACGACACGCCGGTGTGCGCCCTTGCCCACGAGCTCGATTCGATCGCGACTACGCCCGCGTCTGTCCAATGGTCGGTAGGGCACTTCGAAACACCCGCGGTCCAGTACCTCGGCCAAGCGCTCGATCCGTTGTGGACGGCGTATTGGCCGAGCTGGGAAGCAGTCGTGGATGACTTCCTCGCCTCAGCTCCAGCCGCCCGCTCACGTGCCGCCGCTCTTGACACCGAGGTGACGGCAGCCGCACACCAGGCCGGTGGTCCGAACTACGCAGCTCTCTGTGCGCTTTCGTTGCGCCAGGCATACGGCGCCTGCCAGCTGGTGGTCGGTCCCGATGGTCAGCCGTGGGCGTTTCTCAAGGAGCTGAGCAGCGACGACGACGTCTCCACGGTGGACGTGATGTTCGACAGCTGCCCGGTGTGGCTCCACCTGGACCCCGGCTTATTGGCCATGCTGCTCGAGCCCGTGCTCACCTACGCGGCGTCGGGACGTTGGAGCGGGGAGTATGCGCCGCACGGGTTGGGTTTCTGGCCGCTTGCGAATGGAAACCCGATCGGCGCCTCCTCCGAACCCATGCCAGTGGAGGACTCCGGTGCGCTCCTCGTCATGGCTGCCGCCTACGCGTCTCGTGTTCCGGTCGATGTCGCGCGGTCCTTCCTCGCCCGCTACCAAACGCTCTGGACTCAATGGGCCGACCTGCTGGTAACGCAGCTGCCGTCTCCGCCGCTCCAGCTGACCACGGTCGACTACCTCGGACCTTCCGCCGGCAATACGAACTTGGCGATCCTCGGGATGGTCGGACTGGCGGCAGCCGCAGGCCTCGCCGCCAGGCTCGGCGACGAGGCAAGCGCGAGGACTTGGTTGGCTCAGGCCAAGAGCTTCGTTTCGCACTGGGCCGAGCTGGCCATGGACCCTTCCAAGTTGCACCTCGACGCCGCCATCGGCGCGGTCGGATCGTGGTCGGACCTCTACAACGCCTTTTGGGACCGGGCGTTGGGAACCGGCCTCGTCCCCGAGACCGTGGCTGCTACACAGGCAACGTGGTACCGCTCACACCGCAGCGCGTTCGGTCTTCCCATCGAGTCGGCCACCCCGATCCTGGCTCGGCTGGATCAACAGATGCAAACGGCCGCGTGGCTCTACGACTACCCGGTCGGACCGGAGATGATCGAGACCCTCGTTCGATACCTGGGTCACACCGGGTACCTGGCGCCGCTCCCCGACACCTACGATCCCCAGACCGGCACCCGCGGCCCAAAGTACAACTGGCGGGCAAGACCGGTGGTCGGAGCCGTGTTCGGGCTGCTCCTGGTGAGGTGATCGGCCGGCGACGTCGTTCGCTGCGGTCAGACGATGTCAGCGCACTCGGACTCCGTCCACGTGCTCCACCATTCGATTGGTACCATAATGGTATGAGGACAACCATCGACAAGGCAGGTCGGCTGGTCATCCCGAAAGCAATGCTTGACCGTTTGGGGCTCCATCCCGGCGAGGTCGAGCTCACAGCTGATGGAGCTGCCCTCCGAGTCGAACCGGTTTCGGGAGATTCTCTTGTGGAGCGTGACGGCCGCATGGTCATTCCGTCGTCCGGCTCCCGCTTGACGGACGACCTCGTGCGCGAGCTGCGAGATGCCGACCAGAGGTAGGAGCATCGACGTGCTTGTAGACACCAGCGTGGCTGTGGCCATCGTTGTCGAGGATCACGAGCACCACGCGGCGACGCTGCGCGCCGTTGGTCGCCGCGGCGTTGGTCTGGCGGGGCACGCGGCATTCGAGACATTCTCGGTGCTGACGCGCCTACCGCCCCCGGCTCGCCGATCGCCCGATGCCGTTGTCCAGCTGATGAGAGCCAATTTCCCCCGGAACCGGTACTTGGCAGCATCCGCGGCGGAAGCGCTCCTACCGAGACTCGCTTCCCTCGGGATCGCCGGTGGATCCGTCTATGACGCGCTCGTTGGCGCAGCGGCCGCCGAGAGCGGACTGGTCTTGCTTACGCGTGATCGGAGAGCGCTTCCGGTGTATCGAGCACTGGGCGTCGACGTGGAGATGATTTCCGGATAGTGCTCGCGCAGGCGCATCGGCCCTATCTGACGTCGCTAAGCATCAGTCCTGGCGTCCACCGTGGCACCGTCGCCACGAGCACCATCAGCACGGAACCCTCACAGAAGGTGGATCCGCTTTCGGGTCCGGTCAGCTGCGCCTTCGACTGCGGACTCAGGCCTGGCCGTGGTCGAATCGGGTGTGGTGCTCGCCCAGGAGATCGGCTCCGTAGTCACCGCCGTTCGGTGTTCGCAGGACCGTGTGGATGTGATGGCGCGACGGCTCGGGATTGTCGAACGCCACCCCGGGGAGATGCTCGAACTCAATCAGCACTACGGGACTGTGGAGCCGGTAGTAGAAGGGGTCGCTCGGACCCGTGCCGCCCATCCAGGCGAACCATGTCTCGTCCAGATGCGTGGTCACCTCAGCCAACTTCACCGTCGCGTGGCTGTGATCTGTCCGCCCGATGTAGGCCATGATCGCTTCCACCAGCCTGGCCCTCTGCGCATTCGAGAATGCGTCGGCCCGAATACCGCGGTGGGGGACGACGGCGTTGTCGCGGAAGGCGCCGGTCTGCGTCAGGTGGTCGATCGGATGGCGCAGGTGGGCCGGGATCGAGTCGGGCATGATCGACGCATACTGGATCGCCACCTGTTGCTGATCGGCGTCGAGCGACCGGAGCAGGTCGAGGCCGGCCTGCTGCTCGTCGTCGAGCACTCGAATCCCGGCGAATCGACCGGCTCGGACTTCGCACGGCTCGGAGCCCATGAACATCGGTGTCATCGCCAGCTCGTCGCCAACGGCGACGCAGTTGATCGCGAGGTGGTGGCCGTCGAGCTGGAATCCCCAGGGCGCGTCCACCGAGGGCACGCCGAAGAAGGATGCGAAGTACGGCCACTCTCCGAAGTCGTCGGGCCGGGCGGTCACCTCGGCAAGCAACTGGTTCAGGCGCATGATGTCGCGCGCCTGGTCGTAGCCACGGGGCGACAGGGTGACGCGGAGCAGGTCGAGGAATCTGCTCCGCCGGGCACTCGACAGCTCCTCGAGCATGACCCCGTGGCGATAGGCGTTGAAGTGCGGGTTGAACCACGACCACCACTCGTTGGACTCGAACGGGAAGCTCAACCGCGTCCGCGTCGGCGTGTCGAGCGAATCCAGGAATGCCGCGGCGGCCTCGCGGATCGCCTCCGTCGCCATGCCCGTGCGCAATGGGTTGCGGCCTCGGACGACGCCGTCCGTCGTGACACCGCGGAATGGCTCAGCGAGCGCGGCGTCCGTCTCGGCGAGAACGGCCGAGAAGATCTGGGCCACCTCCGGGACCCCTCGGACCGGCGATCGCGCCGAGATCGACATGCCCTCGCGAACCCCGAAATCGGTCCAGTCCCTCACCGTCTCCCTCCGCCGCGGCCCAACTCGCGCCGATCGGCGCGGAATGGGCGGTCCCTGCAGAGCACGAGCCAAGGGTGGTGATGGAGTAGGTGCCGCGGGGCCGGGGAGTCGCGGCCGGCTGAGGCCCGCGTCCGCCGTGTTGAGATTGGGGGTCGGCAGGGAAGCCAACTGGGCGGCGGGGCGTGCGCCCGGTTCCCCGCAGGTTCGAACCCTGCCGGGCCCACGAAGACCCACGAAAATCCACGAAAACCACCAGGCCCACCGACTCGAGTCCAGCTCACTGGCTATGGCGCTCTACAGCTTGCTGAACTTGCGTGGCGCGCCTAACCCTGTGTCGGGCAAGCGCCTGGAAGACACGTCGATGCACCGGTTGGAGGAACTTCCAGTAGAGGAACCCGGGGACTCCCTTCGGGCGGAGTGAGCCGACTTGGACGAGCTCCTCCTCCGTGCATCCATAGCCGAGCCATGCTTCTCCGGGAAACCAGCGGATCGCGCGCAACACGAGAGCCCCGGGTTCACGTCGAACGACGAGCCACCAGTCAACCTCCGCGCCTTGGACTATCTCCTGTGGGGCGCTGAGCTTCCAGTACTCCCCGAAGACACGACCGATCAGCGCACGCACGCTCCACGCGAGCGTCAGGCCGTACCAGCGCTAGCTTCCTCCGATCCGGTCGAGATCGGCGTCGAGCCGCGTCGGCATGGCACTCGAAAGAGGGGCGACGACCCGCAGCGTGTGGACACCGTCTCGTAGCCCGCTGTTGCGATTGAGCAGGTCGTGATCGAGCTCGAGCGCCTGGTCATTAAGGGCCGTTAGGAGCGCATCGGCAAGACCCATCGGCTTTACATCGAATGCCGCGTCGGTTCGCCTGTGATCTTCGACGACGACCTCGGTCACGAGACTCTCGATGAGCGCGTGACTGACGCGGCGATCGACCGGGGTGACGAGATCCAGCCAGTACGACGACAGTCGAGGCGTCAGGTACGGCACGTCGACGATGCGCCGACGACGCAGACCACGCGCCGTCGCATACGCCGCGATCATCTCGCGATACGACGTGACGTCGGCGCCGCCCACCTCGTACACGCCGGGCTCGACGTCGATCGCGCCGATCAGGTACCGAATCATGTCGGCCGAGGCGATTGGTTGGATCGCGGTGCGAACCCAGCGTGGGCAGACCATGAACGGAAGCCGCTCGGTGAGATACCGCAGCATCTCGAAGGAGATGCTGCCGGCACCGAGGACGACCGCGGCTCGGAGCTCGACAACGGGAACGTCGCCAGACGCGAGCGCGGTGCCGACTTCCTGGCGGCTCACGAGATGCTCGGACTCTGGGTCACGCCCAAGCCCACCGAGGTAGACGATGCGTCGAAGACCCGCGGCTGAAGCAGCTCTCCCGAAGGCCGCCGCCAGCTGCCGATCACGAGCGCGAAAGTCTTCGCTGCTGAGCGAGTGCACGAGATAGAACGCGATCTCGCAACCAGCCAACGCAGCCCGTAGGGCCGCCTCGTCGGCCACGTCGACCGAACGTCCTTCAGCGCCGGCGATTTCTGGACCACGACGCGCGAGCGCGATGACGTCGTACCGCGCCTCGACGAGCGCAACCGTGAGCTCCCGCCCAACGAACCCGTTTGCCCCCACTACGGCGATCCTCACCGCTTCACCATGCACCACGACCGATCAGAAAGGTGTGCAGCTTCCTTTTCGCCTGTCGCGGCAGTCGAGCACACATCTTTGGCGCGGGCTCTGCGGGAAGCGGCTCTCGATGGCGGCGATGAGCCCACGCCTGTCCCAACAACTGGATTGCAACTTGTGGCATGTCGTTGCAGAGGGTCGGAGTGACCGCCGTCGCGCCGGGTGTTCACCTGCGAAAACGCAACGTGGCGCAAGCCGAAGCGGCCAGACACGCCGCTCGAGATTGGACTCATAATCCTTCGGTCGCAGGTTCGAACCCTGCCGGGCCCACGAAAAGTCCTGGTCAAAGTGGGTGTCGGAAGCTAATCGGGTGGCACAGTTCCGGTGTGTCCCAACAATTTGTTCGCCTCCGCTGGTGACAAGGCCGCCATGGAGTCGACCCTGTTGCAGAAGCACACCCTCGATCGCAGGCGCGGGTAACGTTCAGCTCCTCTTCGCGATCGTCTTCTGGATCAAGCAGCAGACAACCGGCGTCGCCGTCAGCGGGCGCTCGGCAAGCACACCCCTGTCGACTCCGAGCTCGCACTGCATCCGACGCTGGACCAACGAGTTCGACGGCAGTTCCTGCTGGGGAGTACGACGAGCCCTGTTCGCCGCGAGAAAGAGCAGTAGAAGTCCGCGTGCGGATACTCTCTGACTTGAGTTGATGATGCGGTGGCTGTGGATCTAATGAAGTGGGCGTTCGGTCCGCGTTAACTCGGATCAGAGGTCTCGCACTACTCGTCGGTTCATCTTGAGCCATCGCTGTCGTGCTCGCCCGAGCAAGGGCTTGAGTCGTCTGACTTCTTGATGGTCACCTTCCGCGGCAGCCGCCTCCATCTGTCCGTGCAGAGTCAGATACTTCTGATGGAGAGCTATCTCTTCGGCTCGAGCTTCGTTGCCGTGCGCGAACTCCGAACTCACCGGTGCATTATCTCAGCGGGCGCAGGTTGAAGCCAGAGATGGCAACGCCCGGTGGTTGGTCGATGACGCCCACGGAGCCGTCGGATGCTGTTCAAACTGTGAGTATTGGGTTTGCGGTCGATCGGTCACTCGGATCACCCACCTGATCGACTGATCGCGCTGAGCTGGGCGCTGGCGTTTCCGACCCAGACATGTGTCCCGTCCGAGGCGACGTCAAAGGCGCCGTTGAACCCGAAGCTCGGACCCGAGAGCACCTTCACGAGCGTTCCCGTGGAGGCGTTGAGGTCGGTGACCGAGCTGCTGTCCTCGTTCGCCACCCAGACATGGGTTCCGTCCGAGGCGATGGCGCCGGGGTCGTCGAAACCGATGCCGCCCGAGAGCACTCTCAACAGCGTTCCCGTGGAGGCGTTGAGCTCGGTCACCGAGTTGCCACTCGCGTTCGCGACCCAGACATGGGTCCCGTCCGAGGCGATGGCAACGGGGCCCTTGAAACCGAAGCTCCCGGCCGAGAGCACCTTCACCAACGTTCCCGAGGAAGCGTTGAGTTCGGTGACCGAATTGTTGTCACGGTTCGCGACCCAGACATGGGTCCCGTCCGAGGCGACGGAATCGGGACTGTTGAACTCAGGAAGGACCGTGCCGGAGCGCCAGGGCGCTGGCGCTGCTTGGACCGCGTTGCGAGGCCACCAGGATTGGGACCTGCCGAGGTCACGCCGCTTCTTGTCGAGAGGCCGGCGCCAGCGACCCGCCGCGCTGCAGCCACCTTGTGCTTGTCGCGGGTCAGCACGGAAGGCACAGAGACGTCGTACGGACTGCTCGCCGAGAGGATTCGCGCCACCCGCTCGACGACCGGTCCGAACGCGCCGCCGCCCACGTCGGCATAGCTTCAGCGATCCGGTGGGCCAGCGGAGGGAGCACGCGGAGCACGCCGCGCCGGTCCTCGGCGAAGTCGGCCTTCGTGAGCGGGCGGGCTCGGAACAGGTCGAGCACGTAGCCGTCCACGACGGGCCGTACCGCCTCCATGACGTCGAGCACCATCGAGTCGCGGCCCTTCACGTCGGCGTGCAATATGCCAAGGCCGGGGTCGAGCCCAACGGCGAGGCAGGCGAGCCGTCCCTCGGCTTCGAGCAACCGATAGCCGTAGTTCAGCACGTCGTTAGCCGGGTCCGTTGCGGACCGGGAGGTCCCGACGTTCACGGCCGAGCGCCGGCCCTCGAAGGCTCGCCAATGGTCAGCGACGCGGGGCACGTCCTTGCGGACGAACGGCACCTCGATCTCCGACCAGGCGTTCCAGTAGACGTTGGCTGCGACGGCTTCAACGTGGCGAATCTCCTCCAGCGACGGTGCTCTGCGAGTGCGCCTGGGCGGTGAGCCACAGCGGTGACACATACTTCGCCGCCCAGTACCGGCGCTTCAAGCGTCGGTTCGGCAAGAAGTCCGAGGGCAAGGCGATCTTCGCCGTCGCCCACTCCATGATCGTCGTCGCCTGGCACGTCCTCCACGATGCGAAGCCCTACGCCGACCTCGGCCCCGACTACTTCGAACGACGCAACGACGCCGCCAGCCGCCAGCGGTACCTGATCCGCGAACTGGAGCGCCTCGGCGTGCGGGTCACCGTCGAACAAGCGGCCTGAGCCGTCACCAACCAGGGAGGAGTCGGGCCTGACGGCCCGATGCTGGCGCGCCCAAGGTCCTGTGAGTGCAGAGCAAGTTTCGTCTCAGAGGGCTCGCTGCACACTGCCCGGTCAACCCGCTTCAGCGGCGTCCCAACAATTCTCGTCAGAAGCCGTCGACATCTCTTGAGAAGTCGACGGTCCGCCATCGTTCAGGCCGCATCCTCACGGCGACGTCGTCTGAGGCCACAGCCTCGGTTCGCCGTAAATACATCGTGCCCTGCTCGGGTGAGAGGTATCGCGCTACCATCGCCTCTCGCTCGCTCGCTGGAATGGGCTCGATCGCGACGATCGCACCCTCAGCGCTCACATACCGGTAGGGGACCTGGTAGGTCTGGATGCAGACGGAGAAGCGACCCGCGCGTCTCAGCAGTTCTGTCTTCAGCTGACCACGTGCCGTGTGGATGCTGACAAGAGCATTGTCGTAGAGATACCAGACGGGCACGACGAGCGGAGGTCGGTCTGCCTGCTCGACGGCGAGCGCGCAGAGGTGAGGCTCGGCCAGGAAGGCCTCTCTCTCGGTCGGCGTCATCCGGAGCGACGACATCTGCTCCACCCAAGTAACCCCGTTCGCCACACGCCCAGAGCCTAGCAACGGATGTCTGACATCCGAGGTCTCTTGACAGGCACCGACATGACTTCGTAGCATCGCTTAGCACAAGGGGAAGGGGATGAGCCGAGTGGCTGAGTGGGAGAGCCGTCTTCTCGAAGCAGCCGATCACAGCACTGATCGGCTCGTCACGCTTCTGCAGGAACTTGTTCAGATACCCAGCGTTTCCGGGGACGAGGGCCCAATCGCCGCAGCGGTCGCAACGTGGGCCGCAAGTGGCGGGTTCGACCATCGGATCGTGGAACCAGATGGCGAGCAACTCAGCCAGCACCCCGCCTTCACGCCGCCGGCTGCTGAGACATTCGAGTCCCGCAACGACGTCATCGTCCATCTGCGATCTGGCAAGCCAGGTCGGTCGATCGCTTTGCTCGCCCACACTGATGTTGTGCCTGTGGACCCGAACACGACGTGGAGCCACGACCCGTGGTCGGGCGACCTCGAGGATGGGAAGATCTACGGCCGGGGATCGGCCGACTGCAAGGGTGGAGCAGCGGTTGCCATGGTGGCATTTGAGATCTTCCGAGACCTCGGAGTGCCCTTCAACGGTGATCTGCAGGCTCAGTTCGTGATCGAGGAGGAGCAGGGCGGCAACGGCACGCTCGCCGCCATCCTCGCGGGTGAGCGAGCCGATGCCATGATCCAGCTTGAGCCTACGAGTACGGACTACGTGCTCGTTTCGAATCGTGGTGCCCAGTTTTTCCAGGTGGAGGTTCCCGGCGTCGAGGGCGGTGTCGAGTACCAGCATGACTTGGCGAGCGCCATCGACAACGCGTTCGTCATCATCGAGGCGACGAAGGCGTACTCGCTCATGCGAGAGGCCCAAGCGAAGCACGACCTGTACGAAGGTCGGTACCGGACCAAAGTGCCGCTCGCCATCTGCCGGATCGCTTCGGGCGAGTGGCCCTCTACGGTGCCAGGTAAAGCCATCCTCGAGGGAACGATCGAGTGTCTCCCGGGGGAGGACATCGAGATGGTCGTCGACGACTTCGAGGCCTACTTGCGTCGGGCCGCTGAACAGCACCACTGGCTGAAGGATCACCCGATCGCCTTCAAGCGGTTCGGGCTTCACTTCGAGGCAGCCGAGACTGCACCGGATTCGCCAATTGTGAAGACGATCATGCACGCCTCGAAGTCTGCGCTCGGTCGGGCGCCAGAGGTCGTCGGCGGTGGCGGGAGTGACCTTCGGCTGCCCGTGCTCTACGCCGATTGTCCAACGGTCCTGTACGGCCCGGGTGGCGGCATGATCCACAGTGTCGACGAGTACGTGACGGTGAGCGAACTCGTCGACTGCCTCAAGGTGACGCTCCTGGTGGCTTACCGATGGCTAATCTCCTAACCGCAGACAGGCTGTCGCGTCCGCCGATCGTGGTCGCGACGCTTGAGCTCACCCAGGTCGACGTTGAGCGCTACGACCTGAAGGAGGCGGTCCGCCGTTTGGCCGACAGTGGTGTCAACGCGGTCGTGGTCTTCGGCATCGGCTACCTGGGCGGTGAGGCGTATTATCCGAGTGAGATCGCGCCGTGGCACCGTGAGCTTGGCTCGCGTGACTTCCTTCAGGAAGCATGCGATGTCACTGCCGAGGTCGGCATCGCCTGTATCGGGTACGTGAATTCGATGTTCGCAGGACCGGATGCGTACGGACCCCACCCCGACTGGGTGCAGGCGCGAAGCGACGGGACACCGACGGTGATGGCCGACGCACGGGCCATGTGCCCCAACTCGCCGTATGGGGACCGCATTGTGCAGCTCGTCGCAGAGATCGCCGAGAGGTACCCAGTGCAGGGCCTCTATCTCGACGAGCCGAGCTTTCAGACGTGGTGTGCCTGCTCGTACTGCCGCGCTGGCCTCTACGAGGAGACCCGAGCGGCGCTCCCCGTCACAGCAGACTGGTCGAGCGATGTCTGGCGTCGATTCCTGTCCTGGCGCCACCTGCGTATCACGCGATTTGTCGGGCGGGCTCAAGCTGCGCTTAAGCAACACCGTCCAGACGCGGCGTTCCTCTGCCAGCACGCGTTTCCGCTCGCTTCAACCGCGATCCCGTTCATGCGCCGCCGTTTCGACGGGGTGGTGCCGGGTCGAGTACCCATCGACGTCGAAGGCTGGGCACGGCCGCTCTTCTACGGCCAGCAGCTGGAGCAGATTGAGCAGCATGTTGACGTACTGTCGGCCGAGTTGTGGCGACGCTTCGTCGATCGTCCGATCTGGTGGGCCGGCACTGCTACGAGCTACCTGTCCTCGCTCGCCGGTGACCGGCCCGTCCTTGCGTTCCTTGAGTACCCGAACTTCCCGTGGTCGCTCCAGTGCCTGCCGGCGGATGAACTCGCCTACGTCATAGTCGATGTGCGGGCAAACGGCGGCGACCCGTGGTTTCCCGTCTACGCACCAGGTGAGTCGGACGAGAGCGGGTGGGGAACCATCCGTGAAACGAACTCCAGTCTTGGGACCCTGCCATCCGGCGCACGACCCGTCGCTGAGATCGCTGTCGGACACTCGGCCGCCTCCTCCAATCTCGCCAGCCGCCACGACGTTGAAGCCGGCTACTTCGATGGCGTCCTCGGGACGATCGAGTTACTCCGTGGGTCTCACCGGTCCTATCGAGTCGTCGCCCTCGATTCGCTGAGGCCTTCGATGCTGGACGGGGTCACACATCTTGTCCTCGTGGACTCGAAGGCGATGTCCGACGAGACGCTGAAGGTGGTCGGCGGTTTCGTTGAAGAGGGCGGCTCGCTCGTGCTGATCGGGCGCAACGCCACGCACGATGCCGACGGAACGCCGAGGGACCGATCTCCACTTGAACAGCTGGCGGGCGTCGTCATCAGCAAGGACGAGCAGTTCGTGGAACTCGGTATCGCATACCTTGACTTCCCTCGGACTGGCGTCACTGTGCCGGTTCAAGGATCTGTCCCCCGCATCCAGGCGCCAAGCGGCGCTGAGGTTGTCGGCGAGGTACGCGCGGGCTACCAGATGTTCGAGCAACCCTCAGCCAGCGGCGGAAGTATCCCTATCGTCTCCCGAGTGACAAGCAAAGACGGCCAGGTCACCTGGTCAGCACTCAACCCGGGGCTGCTGCACCGACGATATAGGACACCGCGCATGGCAGAGTTCCTCAGCGAGGCGGCACCGGCTTGGCGCCACGACCTTCCCGTCGTCGAGGGGCCACGCACTGTCGCCACGTACTACTGGTCGACCCCGGGGGTCGATCCCAGTTGGAGCGTCTTCCTCCTCAACGAGACCGGAATTGATGAGGGAGGCCTGGTAATTCCGGTCGGGCCGGTATCGGTCCGGGTCCACGGCAGGGCGAACAGTGAAGAGTTGCCAGCGGTGACCACCCGCCCGGCAGTTACACACGATGTGAAACGGGTCGGAGACGAACTCGTCGTGACCATTGAAACCATTGGAGTCTGGGCAGTCGTACAGATCGGAGCAGATCAATGACAAAACACAAGCAACAGCGCAGGTTCAAACTGTCCGCTGCTTTCGCGGCGCTCGCACTTGTGACGGGTGCCTGCAGTTCCACCTCGACGCCCGCGAGCAAGAAGCCGGTTCAAGGGGGCACGATCGTCACATCCCTCGACGGTGTCGCAGCCGCTGCGAGCGCTCCCAACTATCTCTTGCCCGTCATCACGTTCAGCACCTTCACGGGCCCGAACATCGGTGCGCAGAGCCTCGTCTGGCGCACGCTCATCGCCTACTCTGACAGTCTCGGAATCGACTGGGCACACTCCATCGCCTCGTCGGCTACCGCGGTAAGCGGCAACACCGGCGTTCTCGTAAAGATGAACCCGAAGTGGAAGTGGAGCAACGGCGAGCCTGTTACCGCGTACGACGTCGAGTTCGATTGGAACCTCATCAAAGCGTCGTGCCCGAGTTTGTCAAACTGCAGCTATGGCGCCTCGACGGCGATCTTCCCCTTCGACGTCAAGGCCTTCCAAGTTCTCAGCAACTACGAGTTTCGGATCGAGTTTACGCGCCCCTTCTATGTCGCCGGCTGGATCCTTAATCACTTGGTGCTCTTCACCCCCCTTCCCGCTCAGGTCATGGACAAAAACCCAGCCACCGGGACAACCTACTGCCATGACATCTATTGCAACAACCAGGCCGACGCTGCAGCTGACTATAAATTTCTCACGAGCGTAGCTGACCAGCCTAGCAATCCTGTCTGGCACGTAGCCGATGGCCCCTGGACGATCGGACCATGGGTTACCAATCAGTCCTTCACCTTCCTGAGAAACGATCATTATACGGGGGGCCCTCTTGCAAAGGCTACCAAGCTCGTTTGGCAGTACTTCACAACCGACGAGGCAGAGTACAGCGCGCTCCGGGCTGGGACCATCGATCTTGGCTACGTGCCGACCGACCTCGCAAACAAGGCTAATATCCCCGGCTACCATCTTTACCAGCTACGGCCCTTGCTCGCCGAATTCATCAACCTGAACCAGGGCAGCCTAACCTGGTCCTCCGCCTCTGCAAAGTGCACCCGCCCAATCTGCAAGCTGTTCAGTCTCCTGCCTGTTCGCGAAGCGCTGCAGATGGCGATTGACCAAAACGGATGGTCGAAGACGGTGTTCAGAGGCATCGGCCTTCCCCACTGCAGCACAATCTCCGTCGTCACCCCGCAGTACCTTGGGCCGAACGCAGACTACTGCCCTTACCCATTTGATCTTGCCAAGGCAAAGGCTGTGCTTGAAGCGCACGGCTTTAAGCTTGTCGGTGGAGTGATGACCTACGAAGGTGCGACGGGCGGCATTCTCCCGCCGAAGGGGTCCCGGCTTTCGTTTAGCCTTGTGTACCCCTCCGGTGACGCCACAGCCGCCTCGGAGATTCTGCTTTGGCAGGCGAATCTGAAGGCGATTGGCGTGCCCGTCACCCTGAAGGTCGAATCGTTCGACGAAGAACTGGCAGAGATCAATCAGTCTAAGTCGACGATCAATTCCTGGGACGCCGCCGACCTGACCAATCTGTGGTACCTATACCCGAACATCTATCCAACGGGCGACATCGACTACGAGTGTGGCGGCGGCGGCAACTTCGGCGGCTACTGCGACCAGCACATGAACTCACTCATCGACCAGCAGCTTTACGGACCGAACGGGACTCAAGCAACGTGGGCTTACGTGCGATATGCTGCGCAACAGCTGCCAGGGATGCTAAATATTCCGACGCCGGATACTCTGATCGAGGTCAAAGATACTGTGGGCGGGTTTGCGCAGATTCAGCTGAACCCCGCGGACTCGGGTATGCCATATCCTGAGCTTCTCTACCTGACCAGCTGAGTCGAGCAAAGAATGGTCCGAGATTCTCCTGCAGGCTGAAGCGAGCTTCGCTGTCAGGCAGGCTGCGGCGTCCGCGCGTCGCGCTTGCCCGTCAGCGCGTTAGACCAGGCCGCGATGGCTGGGTACATACTTCGCCGAAGTATCCAGTCCCTGATCACCGTTGTCGGGGTCACGGTGATCGTGTTTGTCCTAGTTCATCTGCTCCCGGGTGGCCCCGCTCATGCGATCCTCGGTGCTCACTACACAGCCGGGAAGCTTAAGGCGCTTGATCAGCAACTGGGTCTTACCAAGCCTGCGTATCTACAGTACTTCGTCTGGCTTGCCCATCTCGCACAGGGCAACCTGGGTTACTCCTATATCCATCAACTACCTGTCACCTCGCTGATTGCGTCCGCTCTTCCGAACAGCGTCCTTCTTGCGGGTCTTGCCGTTCTAGAAGCTCTATTCTTGGCGATCCCGCTTGCAATCTTTCAGGCACTCAGGCCGAAAACCCTTCGAGACTACGTGCTCACCACCCTGAACTTCTTCTTGTACTCGATGCCGGTGTTCTTCCTCGGTTCGGTCGCCATTCTGTATCTGGCGGTGGACCACAACATCTTCCCGGTCGGCGGTGTCCTGCCGCCGGGGGCCACGGGACTGGATCTCGGTGAGCGCCTCTACCATGTGATCCTGCCGTCCACAACCCTCGCGCTCGTGCAGCTCGCGGCATGGAGCCGCTACCTGCGAGCGTCTCTGCTCGACGCGCTGGTGCAGGACTACATGAGGACGGCGAGGGCGAAGGGCCTCAGCCTGAGGGCGGCGGTGCGGAAACACGCTCTGAGAAACGCTCTGCTGCCGATCATCACCCTGCTGGGGCTCTCGCTGCCAGCACTCATCGGGGGAGTGGTTGTCGTCGAGAGCGTGTTCGACTATCCGGGAATGGGTTATCTGCTCTGGCAGGGTGCTCAGCAGTACGACTTTCCGGTCATCCTTGGTGTGGCGCTGCTTGCAAGCGTTGCCACGGTGATAGGCAACCTCCTGGCAGACCTGTGCTACGCGATAGCGGATCCTCGGATTCGGTATGCATAGGCCTGCAGACGTAGACGTCGAGGTCGGGTTCTCACGGCCCGCTGGATCGGGAGTGATGAAGCGATTCATGAGGAATCGCAGCGCGCTGTTGGCTGTCGTGGTCATTGTGCTGATTGCGGGCTTCTCCTTTCTCGGCCCTTTGGTCTACCGGACAGGTCCCAACGCGGTTGACCCATCATCCATTTTGGCGGGGCCCTCATCCCTGCATCCGCTCGGGACGGACGGCGTAGGAAGAGATGTACTCGCTCGCTTGATGTTCGGTGGCCGTATCTCGCTCATCGTCGGTGTGTTGGCGGCCGTGCTGGGTGTCGTGACGGGAATGGTCTACGGGGCTATAGCGGGAGTCTTTGGAGGTATCGTCGACGCCTTACTGATGCGGCTGGCTGACATCGTTCTCTCGTTGCCCGTTCTTGTTCTTCTTATTGTTCTTTCGGCGGAGTTTCGCCCGAGCGAGCTGATGATGGTGGTGGTCATTGGGCTTACGACGTGGCCCGTGCCTGCCCGATTGGTTCGAGGCGAGACACTTAGTCTGATGCAGCGGGAGTTCGTACAAGCGGCGCATCAGATGGGCGCCCGCCGGGGTTGGACTATTTTCCGGCACATCCTTCCCAATACTGTGGGAACTATCGTTGTGAATGCTACCTTCCAGGTCGCCGATGCCATTCTCTTGATTGCTTACCTGAGCTACCTTGGACTTGGCATTCCTCCCCCCGCCCCTACCTGGGGTGGTATTCTGACCGACGGGCTGACTTACCTCTATGAGGGGACCTGGTGGCTTATTTGGGCTCCTGGCCTCGCGATCTTGGTGACGGTGGTGGCTTTCAACTATCTTGGTGACGCTCTTCGGGATGCGTTCGACCTTCGGTTCGAACGAGCTGGACGCATCGTGTAAAGTGATGGGGTCCTATATCGAGCTGGTCGGCGAAAGCGGAATCGAATGAGTGATCGCATCGTGGATCGTGACCGCCGTCCGTTGCCTGTGCAGGTTCATTCGTGGCTTTCGGAGCGGATAGCGAGAGGCGACTATCCACCTGGCGGGCGCCTTCCCTCGGAGGCGGAGCTTGCTGCGCTTCTGGGTGTTAGCCGGGTAACGGTTCGCGAGGGTATCCGGATGCTGCAGCGAGACCTGCTCGTCGAGTCTCTCCATGGCCGTGGGCACTACGTGCTCGGGCCGCCTCGGCTCGTGAAGAAGCCCATTACCGAGCTCGAGAGCGTGACTGAGCTTATGGAGGGCCTCGGGTACCCGATCGAGACGGAGGTCTTGAGCGTCGCGACGCTGCCCGCTGGAGGATATGCCGAGCACCTCGACCTCGACACTGAAGCATCGGTGGTGAGGCTGGAGCGATTGAGGACCTCGGAGGGCGTGCCGATGATCTATTCGCTCGACGTCTTTCCAGCCGAGCTTGTCGTGGACCCTGAACCCGACTGGGCAGGGTCACTGCTCGGGATCCTCGAGCACGGAGAGGTACGAATCGCCTTTTCCCACGCGACGATTCGCGCGGTCAGGCTTGATCCCGCAGTCGCTCGGCGGATCAGGCTTCCGCCCTCGTTGCCGTGGGTGCTGATGCAGCAGATCAATTACACGCCAGGCAACCGGAAGGTCTTGTTCTCGCTCGATTATCACCGAGGAGAGAAGTTTGAATTTGAGACGCTTCGCCGTCGTCGGGAGCCTGGCGAGGCCAGGCCGGGGTCGTGATCGCCGTCAGGCTGGGCGCTAAGCACGGCTGAGTGCTCAGGACAGCCGGGCTGCTCCAAGTAATGCGGCGCCTGTCAGGGCGCTTTTCTCGCCGAGTGCCGCAGGCACGACATCCATTGCCGCGCCGGTTTCAACCATACAGAGCTCTCGGGCACTGGCGGTGACGGCTTCGACCCAATCAGGTTGCGCGAGCGCAACGGAGCCGCCTATGACGATGCGCTCGGGATCCGCAACGGCTGCAAGCGCGGCGATGGCACGGGCGACTGCGTGTCCGGCAGACTCCGCGAGGGCGGCCGCGCAAGGGTCTCCACGACGGGCGAGGTCGAAGACCTCCTCGGGCGTTCGCGGCGCCGGCGTTCCGTCTTCGAGCAAGCGCTCAGGCCAGAGTTCTGCCGCTCGACGGGCGAGGCAGAGCCCACCGGCGAAGGACTCCACATCACCGTTGCGGCCACAGCCACATCGCGGTCCGTCGGCGTCGATCACGAGATGTCCGATCTCCCCGGCGAGGCCGTGCGCGCCGCGGAGGAGCTTTCCACCGCTAACAATCCCGGCGCCGACCCCGCTGCTCACGGTCAGGTAGACAATCGGGTCCAGTCCGGCTCCCGCTCCTTCGATCGCCTCCCCGAGTGCTGCCGCAGTAGCGTCGTCCTCGAGCACGACAGGGGCTCCAACCCCCGCAGCCAAGAGGCTTCCGAGGGGGACATCGGTCCAGTCGCGGTTATGGAAGTTCAAGAGAACGCCGGCCTTGGTGTCGAGCGGCCCGGGTGCCGCACAGCTGACGACGCCGAGCACGTACCCGCCGACAAGCTCGCTCAGGGCGCTGGCCACCTTCTCGACTAGCCTCGCCGACTCGCGGGGCGTGTCGAAGCGGATGAGCCGGTCGGGATGCAGATGACCCCTGTCGTCCGCGAGGCCGACGAGCACCTTCGTGGCACCGATGTCGACCGCGCCGACCATGGCGCTCGTTGCTCCGGTCGCGCCGGCTCGAGCTTCGTTCACGATGCTCATCGACAACCCAACGTGGTTACGCCGGCTTCGGGCCGTCGGAGGGCTGGAGCAGCACCTCGGTCAGAGCCTCCGCTTGACGGGCGGTCGCCACCATGGGATTGGCGAGCAGCGCCGCGAGAATCCGCGTCCTGTCCGGCCACGCGGCGGCTTCGATCGCCAGTTGCTCGTACGTGGCGTGTCGGTACAGCAGGGCCGATGGGATCGCTGGCAGAGGCACGACCTCCAGCGGTTCGATCCGGCCCCGGCCGGGAAGGCGCGTGGGGCCCTCGATGGTGGCCTCGTTCGGCAGGGTGGCGATCCGGCCTGTGTTCGCGCAGCCGAGGATCATGAGGGTCTCCGACCCATTCGCGAGACCGTCCAACGTCGGGACGATGCCGAGGCGGTACCAGGGCGCTGGGCGCTCGTAGGCATCAGGAGTCTCACCTGCAGCCAGACGGCGGAGCGCTGCCGCCTCGATCTCCATGAGCTGTTCGGCTCGCGTCGGGCGACCCTGTTGGGCATCGAAGATTCGGTCCTGGTCGAGGTAATAGCGCAAATACCCGAGTGGCACGGCCCGGTGGGCCAGCACGACGTCGGTCCCAAGGGCCTGGTCCGAGGCCAGTGCCTCCAGTTCGGACGCACCTTCGGGCGTGTACCAGCCGACGTGGTTCATCCCGCAGTAACGACGACCGACGTCGGCGGCTCGCCGACCGAGCCGTGCTGCGACACTGTCCACGAACGTGATCGGCGAGTCGCATACTTCCACGGCGCGAAGCCCGTGTCTCGCTGCTGCCTGCCGCACGATCCCGGCGGGGTTCGTGAGGATGACGACGATCGCCTCAGGACAGACCCGCCGTAAGTGCGGCCAGGTCTGCTCGAGTGCCTGCACGGTGCGGAGTGCGTTCGCGAACCCGCCGGGCCCAAGTGTCTCCTCGCCTGGCAGTCCGGCCAGCCACGGGAAAGACTCGTCGAACGAGCGCGCGGCGAGCCCGCCTACGCGGACCTGTACGAGGACGACGTCCGCCCCGGCCAACACTCGCTCGAGGTCGAGGCTCGACCACACACGAGCGCGGTGTTCCGCCACGCGGGCGAAGCACGTCGTGACGGCAGTTAGTTTGGCCTCGTTTCGCCCGTGGAGGGCGAACTCAAGTGGCGGGCGCCGTTCGTCGCCCCCTGGCCAGTCTGCGAGCGCGTGAGCGAGTTGGACAGTGGCGACGCTGCTCCCGCCGAGCACAGCGACGCGCACGCTAGGAGACGAGCCCGTAGAACGAACGGATGGCCGTACCGACCCGGTCGACCTCGTCGTCGGTCAGCTCGGCCCACATCGGCAGGTTCAGGATGCGTGCGGGTAGCGTCCTCGCGACCGTCAAGTCGCCGAGCGCTCGCCACGGATGGTCGCGGTAGGCCGCCTGGTCGGGCACGAGCTTCGGATAGACAACCTGGGTACCGATCGAGTGCTCGGCAAGGTGGGCGACGAGCGCCTCGCGCTCGGTACAGAGCACCGTGTACATGTAGTACGCGTGCCGTCCGGTCACGTCGTGAGCGGGCAGTATGAGCGGCGTCTCCTTGAGCAGCTCGGCGTAACGCAGCGCCACGCGACGCCGGCCGTCCAGTTGCTCCTCTTGGTGGCGCAGCTTCACACGGAGGAACGCCGCTTGCAGCTCGTCCAGTCGCTCCTGATACCCGAGGATCTCATGGTCGTGCTTCGCGCGGCGCTGTCCCATGTAGCGAAGTTGGCGTAGCGCCGCATCGAGCGCGTCGCGGCTCGTGGTCACGATGCCCCCGTCACCGAGCGCGCCCATGACCTTGGTGGGGTAGAAGGAGAACGCGGCCAACTCACCGAGCGAGCCGGCCCGCTGTCCGCGAAGGTCCGCACCGTGCGCGTGGGCGGCGTCCTCGAGGATCGGAATGCCGGGTGCCGCAGCACGGATCGCGTCGACGTCCGCACACTGGCCGTACATGTGGACGGGGACGATCGCCTTCGTCCTCGACGTCACCGCCGCAGCGACCTCGCGTGGATCGAGGTTGAATGTGGGGAGCTCGACGTCAGCGAACACCGGGGTCGCTCCCACGTACGTGATCGCGAACGCTGTCGCCACGTAGGTGTTCGGCTGAGTGATCACTTCGTCACCTGGCCCGACGCCCAGTGCCCGCAATCCGAGTGTGAGCGCGGCCGTCCCACTGCTCACCCCTACGCCAAACTCCGCGTCGCAGTATTCGGCAAACTCGCGCTCGAATGCGGCCAGTTGTGGGCCGAGCGTGAATCGGGGTCCAGGGAGGACGTCCTCGAACGCGACCCGCAGCTCGTCGGCGATGGCGGCGTGATACCGGACGACCGTCTCAGCCGGGATGTCTACCCCGGATGCGGCCGGTGCCCCGGGCAGAGTGCCGGTGAACATGTCGCTCACTGAGATGCCCCCTGATCGGTTCTACGCAGCAGATCGAACGAGAAGCGGTCGCCACGGTGGTAGTCGTGTGAGTAAATGACCGGAGTACCGTCCTCGATGAGGTTCAGCTGCACCATGAGCAGCCAGGGCAGTGAGGGGTCGAGTGCACAGGCAGCTGCTGCGTTCTGTGGCAACCGCGCGGCTCTGATCGTGGCGACGGACGTGACGGGAGCGAGCCCGCGCGCCCGTAACAGCTCGAAGAGGGAACCGCTCCAGTCGGCGTCCTCTAGGTCGGGCAGGCAAGCGGCTGGCAAGACGTCGACCGAATAGATGAGCAGGTCACCGCGGTGCAGGCGCAGCCGTTCCAGGCGAACCACGGTCTTGCCGGCCGAGAGTTTCAGATGTGCTTGCTCGTCGGCGCTCGCCGCACGTGACTGGACGGAAAGAACCCGGTTCTCGACGGCATAGCCGTGGCTTGCAAGCAGCGATGTGACGCTCTCGAGGCGGGTGATCGGTCGGTGGAGCGCCGGGGCACTCGACACGAAGCGTCCTCTCCCGCGTCGAACGACCACCGCTCCCTCGTTCTCGAGCTGCTTGAGGGCTTCGCGGACGGTCGTGCGCGCCACTCGGAATCGGTCGGCTAGTTGCGCCTCGGTCGGCAGCTGAGATCCGCCCGGTAGGGAGCCATCGGTGATCATCTGCCGGATGCGGTCGCCCAACTGGCGGGGGAGCGAGCGGTTGTCCACCACGCTGGGAAGGACTCGCTCTGACAGGTTATGGGCGGTTGTTGCCACGTCAGACCAGATCTCCGACAAGCTCGGCGAGGGTGGGCCCGTCGAGCGGTCTCTCGTTCACGACGCTGTGGGGAAGGCCCGACTGCTCGACGAATTCCTGGAGGCCGCGGAGGGCGTCCGTGAGCTCGCGCCGAGACAGCCGGAGCTGCGCAGGTCGCCATTCCACGCCCGACCGGTCGGCGATCCCCTGTGCGCGAGCCGGATCATTGCCCTGTAGGCGGCTCATCAGTACCGTCCCGAGTGCCACGATCTCGCCGTGGACGAAGGCACGCCCGGTCAACTTTTCGAGGAAGTAGCCGAGGTAGTGCTCCGAGCCCTCCTCCATCTGGGCGTGCCCAGACGCGACGGTCATGTCGTTGATGTCCGCATACCCGACGAGCATCGCCTTGAGCGCCTCTTCTGTGACGGACGCGATCTCGTCGGCGAGCGCGTCCACGGTGCCGAGCACGGCGGCCGCGAGCTGGGCGACCCCTTCGTCGAACCGGGCAGCGCCCACTCGCCCACCCGACGCCCAGTCCCACAACGCCGTGTGGATCGACAACAGATCGCCGATGCCCGCCCGATTCAGTCGAGCAGGAGCGGTCCGCACGAGGTCGACGTCAAGCACGATCCGGTCGGCTTCGATGAAGCCCTGGTAGCTCACTGTGCCGCGGTCGCGCACCGCGACGCTATTGGTCACGCAGGCGTCGACGCTGAGAATGCTGGGGACGAGAACGAGCGGCGAGCCCGTAGACAACGCGAGCCACTTCGCGGCATCCATGACCACGCCGCCTCCGATGCCGACGACCCTAGAACGGGCAGGCGCCGCGGCGACGAGATCGTCAAGTGCCGCTCGGTCGAGAGACACCGCCTCGAAAATTGCCCCCGCTCGCGCGAGGTCGATCTCCGCGAGTGCGGCGCGAGGACCTGGCTGAGTGACGAGCGTGAAGCCGGGCCCGACTGCCTCGATAACCTCCGAGAGAACGCCGCTGCCGATGAGTAGCGCCTCACGAGTCGGGCGACTCAGCACCCTGCCGGCAAGAGCATCCAACATGCCACGAAGCTAGCAAACCGGTAGCTGTCTGACAACAGATGTCTATTGAAGATTCAACTCCAGGCACAGTCTGTTCAACGCACGTGGCTTGAGGACGATTCGCATCCCCCGGCTCCCTCGAAGTGGCTTATCCCTGAGCCTTCGAGCTGTCAACAGCATTCGGCCGCGCGCGTCCCAGCAATTGGCCTGCAGTTCGTCGCACGCGGCTGCAGCCTGTTCGCGGCCAGTCGCGCTGCATTCCCGATGACCTGCGACGACGCAACCCGGCGCCAGCCGGCGCAACCGGACGAGGTTCTCCGGCCGGGACTCATAATCCTTCGGTCGCAGGTTCGATCCCTGCCGGGCCCACGCAATAAAGCCCAGTTCAGTGGCTATTTATGTGAAGCCACCGGCAGGGTCGTCACGGGGGCGTGACCCAAGCGTGACCCACGGGAATCGGATGAGGCGGCGCGAGCGGCTCGTCCGAGGTCGTCGAGACCGACTGTGAGGCGCTCGTCGATGCCCGGCAGGAGGTGGCCGTAGGTGCCGAGTGTGACCTGGATCGAGGAGTGCCCGAGTCGCTCCATGATCGCCCTCGGGTGGGCTCCCTGAGCGATGAGGAATCCCGTAAAGGAATGTCTGAGGTCATGAAACCGCAAATCCGCCGGGAGGCCCGCTTGCAGCACTGCGGGCTTGAAGTGGCGGCGGTAGAAGTTGTTGTGCCGCAGCGGACCACCCTCAGGTGCGGCGAAGACGAAGCTGTCCGGATCGTGCGGTCGGGTCCGGAGGAGAGCGGCGAGGTCGTCCCTAAGGAACGGAGGGAGCGGCACGGCACGCCGGTGATAGTTCTTGGTTGGCCCGTAGACGAGCTGGCCGTTGACCTCGGTCGCCGATTCTGCGACTTCCACGGTGGAGCGGAGGAAGTCGAGCCTCCCGACCCGCAGGGCGCCGATCTCGCCCGCCCTGAGACCGGTGTAGGCGGCGAACCGGATCAATAGCCCGTACTCCGGGAGATCGGTGCGCCAGTGTGGTCCGGCGCCATGGCCGGCGGTCTTGGGCGCGGGGACGGCAATGGTCTCGGCCAGGTCCTCTACTTGGTCGGCCGTGAGGAAGTGCATCTCCAGGCGTTTCGGTCGTTGCACCTTGATGCCAGCGCAGGGATTGACGACGATGGCGCCGGCCTCGACCGCCGTCCCGAGCAGCAGCCGAAGCACGGCTCGCACGCCGAGGATGGTCGCAGGGCTGACCCCGTCGGCGGCCATCTCGGCCACGAAGCGGCGAATCGCCGGCGTGTCGAGGCTGATGACCGGAACGCCGCCCAACCGCGGCAACACGTGGGCTCGCAGCTTGCCCTCGTACCCCGCACGGGTCGAGGGACGCAGGTGCACCGTTGTCTGCATCCATGCGCCGGCCCAATCGGCGATGGTGATTTGTCCAAGCCTCGGATCCATCCATGCGCCGCGCCGGCGATCAGTCTGCTGGGCCGCCAGCCACGCGTCGGCATCTGCCTTCGTTCGAAACCCACTGGTATGGCGGTGACCGTCGGGCCCGCGGTAGCGAGCTCTCCAACGGCCGGAGGGCAGTCGGTCAACCGATCCGGAGAGGCGGCGACCCATGGAGATACCTCCCGTGCGTAGTGCTGTGAGGACTGGTTGCTACGGGCTGACCGTCGTGAGAGGTCTGCGATGTGGGCACCACCGTAGTCCGCGGCTGTGTCAGCCGGTCAGGCGCTGCGGTGCCCATCGACCCGAGTCCGAGCGAGCCAGCTGGCCACGTCGGCCGGGTCGAAGCGAATCAGTCGACCGACCTTGAAGTACGGCACGCGGCGTTCGGCGATGAGCCGGCGGATGTGGCGGACATTCACGCCGAGGTGGTCGGCGAGCTCGTCGATGGTGAGGAGGTGAGGAAGCGGGTCTGGCGCGGTCATGGCTGACTCCTTTGATGACGGTTTGTCCGCCGCTGCCCGACGGCTCTGACGCATGACCGTGTGCCGCTCCACATATGGACCGATGGCGGCCCGGCAGGAGCCGTCAGTCGCCTCGGTCCTACAATTACTGCGCGATGGCACATCCAAGCTATCTGCGCGACCGGCTCAGCTCCTTGCTCACTGCCCCAGCCCCAGCAGCCACCCGCCATCACCAATCCCACCACTTCTTCCTCACCATCATTTACCATTACTCACCGCTACTTACCGCTCACAAATCAACCCCTTTACATCCCTCACCAGCTCCTATATACCCAACTAGAGCAGAACACGATTGCAACCTTTGAGGTTGCCAAAGGCCGGACCGTCGTACGGAAGTGGTGACAGAGCAGTGGCGTGGATGCGGATGATGGGGGCCGAGTCGGTGGAGTACCACCGGGCCACGGTGCTCGAACGCGCCGACGACTTTCCCGGCATGGCACTTCAGTACTACGCCTCTCGGGGCGAGACTCCGCTCGTGTGGGGCGGCTCTGGCGCGATGTCGCTCGGTCTGTCCGAGTCGGTATCGCCCGAGTCCTACGAAGCAGTCTTCGGGGCGGGTGGTGCCCGGCATCCCGCCACGTTGGATCGGCTGGTGGCCACCCGCCGTCCGGGCATGGAGCTCGTCATCTCGGGCCACAAGAGCGTCGCAGAGCTGGGCGTGATCGGCCGAGCCGAGGACATGCACGCCATCATGGACGCCGAGCGAGACGCCACCCTGGCCTATCTCGACCGGGTCACCCGTCAGATGGGCGGCCGGCGAGGGAGAGCCGCAACGGCGAGCCAGACGGGAGGGCTCATCTACGCCCACACCCGTCACGCCACCTCGCGGGCAGGCGATCCCAGCCCGCACGATCACGTCCTTGTGGGCAATCTCGTCGAGATGCGGGACGACCGTGGCGGCTGGAAGGCAGCCGACACGACCTTGTGGCGAGAGCACCTGCATGCCGCCACCATGGTGGGGCGGGTGGCCTCTGCCCGCGTAGCCGTCGGGCTGGGTTATGGGATCGAAGCCGATCCGGGTCCGTCCGGGAAACTCGGACACTGGCGGATCGCCGGCATCCCCGACGAGGTCCTCGCACTGCACTCGAAGCGCGCAGCCGAGATCGAGGCCGAGTGCCAGCGCCGCGGCGCGACGTCCTATCGCGCCCGAGGCATCGCCGCCCGCACCACCCGGTCCTCCAAGGAGCACGAGGCAGAGAGGGAGCTGGTGGACCGCTGGCGCGCCGAGCTCGAAGCTGCCGGCTGGCCGGTCGAGCGGCTGCTGGCATCGGTCGAGGCCGCCCGGGACGAGGTTCGGTCGCTGACGCCCAAGGATGGCCGCCGGCTCCTGTCCGAGGTCCTCGGACACGACGGCGAGCTTGCCCGCCGCAAGGTGTTCTCCCGGCGACACGTGGTCGTCGTCCTTGCTCCCCACCTCTACGGGCGGGGACCGGCCCTCCTCGACGCCTTCGTCGACCGCGCCCTCGCCGATCCCGAGTGCGTCCCCCTCGTCGGGGTGAGCGGCGCCAGAGAGCAGGTGTACTCCCTCGCCTCGGTACTTGCCCGCGAGACGGCCATCGCCGAGAGCCTGCAGCGCCAACTCGCACGCGATGACGCCCCGGCGGTCACCGAGGTCGAGGCGGAGGCGGCTATCGACGAGGCCGAGGCGAGCCTCGGGGCCGAGCTCTCGGAGGAGCAGCGCTCGGCGGCCGTGGCCATCTGCACCTCCGGTCGAGGCGCCGAGCTCGTCGAGGGAGTCGCCGGCGCCGGCAAGACGACGATGTTGAAGGTGGTGGCGGCCGCCTTCACCGAGGCCGGCTACCAGGTGCTCGGCACCGCCACCTCGGGCCAGGCCGCTCGCACCCTGTCGAGCGAAGCCGAGATCGGCGAGTCGCGCACCCTCGCCAGCTTGATCTGGCGACTCGACCACCATCAACTCAGCCTCAGCGAACGAACGGCCGTCATCCTCGACGAGGTGGGGATGACCGACGACGTCGACCTCGTCCGCCTGGCAGCCCATGTGGAAGCGGCCGGCGCCAAGTTGATCCTCGTCGGCGACCACCATCAGATCGGGCCGGTCGGCCCCGGCGGCGCCCTCGGCGCACTGGTATCCCGCCACCCGGATGCCGTCCATCATCTCAGCGAGAACCGACGCCAGCACGACCCCGAGGAGCGCCAAGCTCTGGCGGCACTTCGCGACGGCGAGGTGGCCGAGGCGATCTCGTTCTATGTCGAGCGCGAGCGCATCCACGCCGAAGCCGATAGAGGAACAGCCTTGCAGGCAGCCGTGGACGCCTGGAGCGCCGATGTCGCAGCGGGGCACGACGTCGGCCTCTACGCCTGGCGACGGGCGAACGTCTCCGAGCTCAACGAACGGGCGAGGAGCTGGATGGACGCAACGGCCCGCCTCTCCGGCCCCGAGCTCGTCTGCCCCGGCGGCAACGCCTACCGCGCCGGCGACGAAGTGGTCACCCTCGCCCCAGGCCCGGGCGGCAGACTCGTCACCTCCGAGCGGGCCGTCGTGCATGCCGTTCATCCAGCCACCGGAGCGATCGATCTCCGCACGAGCGACGGCCGAGAGGTCCGGCTCACCGGCGAGCAGGCCGGCGCCGAACGCCTCGGCTACGGATACGCCACAACGGTTCACCGCAGTCAAGGCGCCACGGTGACCCGAGCCCACCTCTTCGCCGACGGCGAGGGACGCGAGCTCGCCTACGTGGCCATGAGCCGCGGTCGCGAATCCTCACACGCCTGGACCGTTGCCGACGGTCTCGCCCAGGCCGCCGAGGACCTGAGACGTGACTGGTCGACGCAGCGCACGCCAACCTGGGCCATCGACACCGGTCTGCTCGATCACGAGAAGCTCACCGCCGAGGCCGTCGCCGGTATGGGCGACGAGCAAAAGTTCCAGATCGCCGCCATCGTCCACGCCGAGACCACGATCGTCGCCCAGGCCAATGCGAGGATCAGACCGCCCGATCTCGCCCCGGCCCTCGGCGAGGCTCAAGCTGCCTTGGGCCAAGCCCAGCAGGCCAGGGCCGATCTGGACACAGGTTCGGGCAGCTACGCGTACTCCGAGGCCGGCAGCGCCGTCGTCGATCTTGCCGAGGCCACAGTTGGGATGGCCTCGGCACGCTGGCGAGCAGAGCACGCGAGTCGTTGGCGCGAACGCCGTGTGGCCAACAGAGAAGCAGGCAGCTGGGCCGAGCGGGCGAAGGACGCCGAGCAGCGCTCGCAGACTCACGTCGTCCCCGAAGCCGCCCGTCTCGACGCCGAGATCGCTCGCCACCGAGGAGACGTCGAGCGGCTCGCCGCCCGCCTGGAGCGCCAGGAAGCTCGTTCCCGCCTCTCGCGCGAGCGAACGTGGGATCTATGTCGGACCGCCGATGGACTAGCTGCCGGCCTCGATGCCCACCGGGACCGACTCGACGGCATCCGAAGAGGGTCAGCTCCCCAACCCGTACCCGCTGGGAACCGCCAGCTACGACGCCCCGATCCGACACCCCATCACGAGCCGCCGCGGCCGCAGCTCGGCCCGGGGCTGTAGCCGTTTCTCAGGCTGCGCTGTGCAGAATCGTCAGCGGGGAACTGACCCCTGGCCGGCGGGGTCATCCACTCGAAGGACGACGGCAGTCCACGGAGTTACTTGTGCCCGACGGCTGGCAGTTGTGCGACGACGGTGCCGCGGCGGGATGTGGGCAACTTCGTCGCCTGCGATGCGGGAGGGTTCTCGACGGTCACATGCAAGGTTCGGCATCCGAGCCCAGCCGCTGGTGAAGGGGGTCCGTATCCGTCAGGCCCTGTTAGTGGCCCTCGTGATGGCAGCGCTAACCGTTTGAGGCGGTACCTCGGAGACGCCGCCGCTTCCGACGGTCCAGAGGTCTCCATCGCCGTCGGCAACGACATCAAAATATCCAGGCGCGCCACAGACTGTCCCCTCGGTGGACGTGCCCGGACCGGGAGCGTCTCCGCTGGGGCCGCAAACCTGGGCCGACGGAATGAACGTCGACTCCTCTGTAGCTTGGGCAACAGAACTTGCATCGTCGGGAAACGCAACCAGTCCACCTTGAGCGTGTCCGACTAGGACGTCGCCGCCTGCGACGACAAGGGGCGTCATTGGCTGCCCGCTTCCCACCAAGGCACTCGGTGAATTGATGCTCGTGATAGTTCCAGAAGTGGTCGCCAACTCAGGCGATTCATCTCCGACGACAAAGCTCGACGATCCTAAGGGGGCGATGTCCCAGGCTGATCCCGGTGTGAGAAGTGAGTAAGTTGCGGCTTGACCATTAGGGCTCAGGATCATCAGGTTGGAAGCAGTACCGCCCGTGCCTTCCTCGACTGCTGAGAAGCCAATGCACAAGGTCCCGTCTCCTGAGAACGCCGCAGCGGTCGGAAGGTCGTCATCGGTCGGCATTGAGATGCTGTCGAATTCGGACGATCGAGGGTCGAATACCTCAACTGTGCTCGAATTACTGGTCAATATGGCGATCGTCCCCAAAGGGCTCGCCGCCAAGCCGGTCACTGCGATCTCAGCCGCGCCCGACGGTTCGAAGCTAGCAGCCGCGAGATTTGCACTCGGAGTGGGAATTGTCCAAGTCTCCGTGGCTCCCGTCGCCGGGTCCAACTCGATGAGCGTCAGGTTAATAGCCAACCAAACGTTGCCTTGCGGGTCGACTGCCAACCCGCCCGCCTGTTCGCTCTGCTGAAAGTTGCTACCCGATAGCACAGGCCACTCTGAGATATTGCCTGCGCTTGAGTTGAAAATCACGTCTTCGTTGGAGGTACTGTCCCAGAACCAGGCGCCAGTTCCGTTCGGGTCACCGGTCAGGCTCTGCAAAGTGCTGAATCCGGCTGGGAGCAACCAAGAAGGTCCGTTGGCTGGCACAACTGTTGACCGAGTGAGATAGCGGTTCGCAGCTTGGTTGGGTGGTTTGCTAATGCGGGAATGACCGTTGCTCGTTTCGATCCCTCTTCCACATGCGGACAGCGTCACGGCGCAAAGGCAGACGATACCCAGAATTGCTAGCCTATTACGCCTCTCCCTGTCCGGTGATCCAACTCGAATCACGGGGGTCCACCCCCTGGGCCGTTAGTTTGGAAATCAGCTGGCCAATGACCTCCTTCAGTTACCCAATAGGGGCTATCCGAGAAGGGAGCACTGGGTCCATCAGCAGTCGACCACGGACTGAATGTATCGGTCGAGGAGTTCTCGACCTGAAGTTTGGCGGATCCACCATCCCAGCTACCATCGACTTGATCGCCGAAGTGCTGATACGGCGAGCCATCGGTTAGCGTGGGACAGGTTGTATCGCTCCCAGTGTGAATCTCTGCCTGTGCTTCCGCGTGAATGTCGAGGTAGTAGAGGTCACCAGTGCCGATTTCAACGTAGTGGTCAGAGCTGTCGACAACCTGAGATTCGTATTGGTAGCCTCCATCGATATACTCGCCTGTCCAGTTGTCTTGAAATGGAACAGCGTCGCTCGTATCAATGTCGACAGTGCTCAGCACGTCCGCGCAACCGTTGATATCGTACCGTTCGAAGTAGACCTCGTAGCTCGTGTCCGAAGTCGTGGTCCGCGGATTGCCTGGGCAATACGGATCTCCGAACCTGCCCATTGCTAGGCCTACCTGGGTCCAGCAGTAATGGGTAAGCTCGCCATCCAAGTCACAGTAGTAACCCGTAGGAGTGGAATACTCTTCCATTCCAAGCCAAAGCAGCAGCGCCTGATCATCTGAAGTATCAACTTGCGAGGGACCTGGAGCCGTAAGTGAACCAATGATTCCAACGAACAAGCTGCCTGTGTTCTGACCGACATTGAGACTTTCGCCCAGCTTCCCAGAGCAAGAGTACGCAGAGGAAAGTGGCACATTAAGCGCCTGGGAGATCATAAAGACCGTTACAGTTAACATCGCGACCATCCCAGTCCGCCTCACGCTGGGAGTGTACGCGCAAGCGAACGGCGCGTCAAGGAGCTCGTGAGCCTTCGCCGCTAGTCTGCCGTTGACGGTCCGCGGTTGTAGCTCGCTCGGGGCCGCGGACAGGGTTATGGCTCGACGTGCTGGAGGTGAGCTTGGCGTGTTTGCATGCGCCCAGACGCGGACTAGCGGAATACCCGGCTTGGATCGTGCAAGGCCTGATGGCTGAGTGCGCGCAGACGGTGGCGTCGATGGACGTAACGGAAAGTTGGCGTCATCTGCCGAGCGACCTCGGGTGGTCACCGGAACATGACTGTGGTCGAGGCTCCGGAGCCCCGGAACTGCTCATACAATCTTACAAACACACCAATCTGAACGTCTATTGATAGGTGTAGCGGCCTATTTCCGAACGAACTGCTGTTGACAGCAAACCCCGTTGAGCATTCGGCATAGGGGCCACCTCGCCGTGTGGGTCGCCGGCCCTGAGCAGCCCGACGAGCTTGGTACGCCCTTTGTCGCTCAGCCGCTCGTCGGCCCGCGTGAGCAGGCGACGGCACCGGTAGAGGGGGTCTCCCTTCCGTCCGCGGTGGCCGAGGACGTCGTTCTGCACACGGCGGCGGCAGTCGTCGAGACGTTCGTTGGCGAGCTTGACGACATGAAACGGGTCGGCGACGAGGACGGCATCGGGAAGCACCTCCTCGAAGACGGCCCGGTAGGCGCCGGAGAGGTCCAGGGTGCCGTAGCGGATCGAGGAGCGGAAGTCCTCGCTGCGACTGCGCAGCCAGGCCGCCGGCTCGGCCCCGCCCCTGCCGGGCACGACGTCGAGGAGCTGGCCGGCTCTCACGTCGACGATCGAGGTGGAGAACTGGGTGACCCCGTAGGGGGCCGCCCGTACGAAGGCGACCTCGTCGAGACCGATCGCCTCCACTTCGCCGAAGCGGCCGGGCGCATCGACGAGTGCTCGCCCATATGCCATGACGGCGTCGTTCAGGGTGTGCCAGTCGCAGCCGAAGCTCTTCGCCACCTCGTTGACCGTGCGGCCGTGGAACCCCACCTCCTTCGTGGCGGCACGTCCGGCTCTGTCGGTGAGCTTCATGCGCGGTGCTGCGATGCGCCGATCCTCCTCGGTGACGTGCCCCTTTGGGCAGGCAGCCTCCACACAGGAGAAGCGCCGCTTGTGCCAGTGCAGCCTCGTCGGCTTGGCGAAGGCCGGCAGGTCCGTGAGGAGTACCTCACGGAAGCCCTTGAACCTCGCCACGACACCGCACTCGAGACAGCCGGTCGTCTCGGTTCGCGTCTCGACATGCAGCTCGGTGTGGGCCTTGTCGACGAAGATGCCGAGCACGTTCACCTCCGGCAGTCCGACGAGGAGCTCGAGAGCCTTCGCCGGGTCGGTCTCAAGTCGGGCCGGGAGCTTGCGTGTGGCGGACATCGCCCAACGCTGGCAGCGGGCTCAGGCGAGCTGGTGGATCGTCATGCCCCCGCCAATTCCGAAGTGCCGGTTTAGCTGTTCGCTGCGCATGTCTTGGCTGGGCTCAGCAGCCAGTGGTCAGCTCTGATGCGCTATAATTCTGTACATGTTGCGTCCTGGAAACTGGACAAGGCCAGCGGGTGCGAGTCCCGTCCGGGTAATCGCCGGAGAGCCCGGTAGCAGGCCCCGGTCAGCGGTCGAGAGGCCGCGGGCTGAGCGGGGCGTCAA
>Ga0187860_1000674_pt1 | contig 32185 bp, 33 predicted proteins | sample June2016WEW_10_4_FD_132981 | JGI IMG/M metagenome (GOLD analysis project Ga0187860, IMG submission 132981) | Peatland microbial communities from SPRUCE experiment site at the Marcell Experimental Forest, Minnesota, USA - June2016WEW_10_40 | ecosystem: Environmental > Terrestrial > Soil >...
ACAAAAGCAGGTCAGACCCAACAGGTCGACAGGGCGAAAGAGAGTCAGCCCGCCGCCGCCCGAGAACCCAACCCGGCGCATCGGACGCCACCAACCGCCAAGACCACCTTCTCACTAAGGGCGAAGGCGGTAACGAGCTGACGTCTCCGCGGGCTCCTGCTGTTCGTTCGGAGCGATAACGCGCCGTCGTCGAAGATCAGCCGGGGAAGTTCTTCGGGCGGCCGGTCAGGACGGGTTTCCCAGCCCGCAGCTTCCCGCGGGAGTAGGCCCACATGGTTGTTGCCCAGTGGGGCGTGAGATTGCCGATGGCCCAGAACTCGTGGGCGATGATCTTTCCGGGCCGGATTGTGATCTGGAGCGTGGTCGGCGGATCAGTTAGTGCATGGTGGGCTTGAGCGCTCACGATGCCGACTACCGAAAGCCTGTCATGGAGTCCGCTGAAGATCACCCACTTGAAAGCGATCTCTCCGTCAGCCGTCCCGCTGCCGTTGGTGCAGTCGACGAGTACCCCCGCGTCGTCATAGCCGCTGCCATCGAGGTCCCCGTAGACCACCGGGCCCGCGTAAGCCGTTATCCCCGCCTTGGCAAAGTGGTAATGCGCCCATTGCCGAGGGATCGTTGGGATGAACGCAGCGCCGTCGTGAAACCGAATCGGCCGCCCGAGGTCGCAGGCCGAACCGGGAACGGTGACAGCAAGCCAGTCAATCCTGTGGAGATTCAGCGCCGTGTGGCTGCCACGAGCAGCGCCACACCCTCCTGTAGCGATGCTCAGCCCCACCGCGGCTATCAGCAGGCAACCCCGGAGACCAGACACCTACCGGATGCTGCCACGGGAGACCGCGACGCGACGCTTCCATCTCGCGCAATGGGAGCGTCAGGGGCGAGAGCTTGTCGCGGTCGCTGTCGGCGACGGGACGCTACCGTCCTTGTGTGAGCGGAGACACGTACGAGCGCCTTGCAGGTCGCTTCGTGCACGGCGCGTGGTACAGGGTTCCGGCGGAATCGCTTCGAGAGTTCGAGGCGCTGCAGCGCCGGGCCGAGGAGATCTACCGTCGCCACGCCCTGAGCTGGGCGCTTGAGCACGACACGCAAGACGTGGAGCACTGGCGTGAATCGGGACCGCGGTTCCGCGAGCAGGCGGACCTTCGCGCTGCTGCTGAGGAGTTCGACGCCCAGCAGGGACTCCTCGACCGGATCGCCGAGTTCCAGCTCGAGTACCCACCGGGAGCGCGTGTCTTCCCTGGTGGCTGGTCGTACTCGTCGGTCTCGCGGGCCGGGCGCTTCGAGACCGTGATGCGAGCTGGCCTCGACCGCCCATACGCGCTCTTCAGCTACGACCTTCCACCGGTTGACCCGGCGCAGATGACCGACGCGATGCGGCTCGCGCAGCGGCTCGCCCGGGCGCTCGCGCCGCGGTTGAACGCCGTCGTGCCGAAGCCCTATTCGGTGCGTGCAGCCAACGAGTTAGTGATAGTTGACGAGGACGACAAGCCTGTGATGCGAGAGGCCCTGGTCGATCTCGACGTCGAGCCGGCCGCGCAGCGCGTCCTTGATGCGCTTCAGGAGTTCCTGACCGAGGAACTGACGGTCCCCTGGCCGAACGATCCGGCCCGAGACTACGAATTCCACGAGCCGCGCGCTGAGCTCCGCGACGGTGCGCTGCTCATGTGGTACGGAGAGGAGCGCGATCCCGTACTCACGATCGAGCCGATCCCCGCAGCGGACCTCGACGACGGCTGAGCGGCTCGTGAGACACCAAACAAGACGCGAAGGACGTCTCCCACGGGCGCCTGCAACTCGCGCAAGGCGCAACGTACGGCTGGCCCCGTGACTGCTCCGGGATTGTGCGACGGCAACGGGGGCTCTCAGGCAAGGCGGCAGCGCGGGTCGCGCGCTGTCATGGTTCGGGTGGTCGTGCGTTCCATACGCGAATCCTCTGTCGTTTGGTGGGGTGTGGCTTTGTGGGCGGCGCTTGGCGGGGTAGTCGTTTGGCAGTTTGTGTCCGGGACGCTTACAAGCCGATCTACGGTCGTGGTCGTAGGGTTTTCGGGTCTCGGCGCCGGCGCGATCGTCACGGTGGTTGCGGTTCCATGGGCCTTGGCGCGCTGGCGCAAGAGACACCCGAGCGAACTGCCGGCGCGCCCGTTTACGCGACGTGCAGTCAGACAAGCCGAAGAAGATCGCGACCAACGCCGGGCGTCCGGCAAGCTCGGCATCAGCGCCTCGCTTGCAGCCGGCGCGGGCGTGGTCGTCGCTGAAGGCCCACCCTTCATCTACCAGGGAGGACTGGGCCTCGTGGCTGCGTTCATGCTCCTAGCGCCCCCGATCATGTGGTGGGTAACTCGGCCACGCCCAACAACCGAGCGCATCGACACACTCTCCATGTGATCGCGTTTCGCGCTCATGGTTAGGTTTCGCCGCGTGACGCCGTCCGACGCGGCCACAGGCTCGTCAACCAAGATAGGCGGCCGCGTTGACCGCGGGAGGTCGCGGCCGATACGCGCCGCGATCCTGGTCGCTGCGGGCATTACCTGTTGCACACTCGCCGCGGCTATCGTCTTCCCCCACGTTACGGCGGTGCGGGTTGATGCGGTAGCCCGCACAAGTCTGAGCGAGGCGGCGTGCGCAAACAATGGCGCATCGCTGAGCGTCGCTTTCGTGTGGCACGGGCGGAACGTGGCGGAGAGTGACTATCCTGACCCGTGCCGGCGATACACGCCTGGTGAGCACCTCGTGGTATGGGTTGATTCGCGCGACCCAACGGATGTGGGGCCCAGCCGCGCCTGGATTCTGGATCCGGCATCGCACGACCCATTCGCCTTTGTGGGGCCCAACGACGGGACCACGTTTCTAGTGCTGGCAGGCATTGTTCTGCTTCTCAGCGGCATAGTGCCGTCCCTGATCCACCGACGGGCGCGGCACCGGACGTCGCGCTTACCGTAGCGAGGGGCGTCGTGCTCCCTTCCGCGTGATTTGGAGCGTCTGGGTAGGAGCTGCCGGCTACTGGCTCCGACATTTTGCAGGAGCCCGTGGAGGTCGTCGGTCCGCTCTCGCTGTCGCCCGTGCGACGTGAGGTCGCACGTTTCGAGTGACTACACAAGATCGGAGGTTCGGCTGATGCCGTAAGCGTGGTCCAGGTCCGTGCTCGATGGCCTGTCCCCATCCTTGACGTGCGTCGCTGGTAACGGCGGGGTGCGAAGCTCGAGGAGAAGCCGAAGCGGCTGCCCGTTCCATCCGGGCGGCGGTGGGTGAGGGGAAGACCGGACGGGTGAATTGCTTGAACCCTTGTTGATGCCTCGTGAAGCGGTGCCTCGCGGGATGGAATGTTGGACGCGGGGTGTAGGGACGCGCCGTTGTGATGCGGCAGGCGCGGGCCGGTCAGGGCGGCCGGTCCGGGTGAGCACCGTCGTCCCCGGGGTATAGAGGGCACCCAACCCGGTCGCAGCTCGTGCGTGCGGAACACGGAAACCCCGTCGGGGTCCGGACACCCGTGTCCGGTAAGCCGACCGTGAGGAACGCCCAACTCCCCGGCGGGCACAGGATGACCAAGAAGCAAATGCCGGCAGCCGAAAGGCAGCGGAAACCCGAGACACGATGGCTGGCCCTCCGCCAGTCGTCTCGGATAACCGGCCGGATACCGGGCCTGGTGCCCGGGCCCGAAGGGCGCTGACGTGGTCAGGTGAGCCCCAGCAGGAGAAGGTGACGATGACGCCCCAACCAACGGACAAGTTAGACGCCGCGACCACGGTCGTGGTGAACGGACCCGCGGACGACCCACCCCAAGCTGGGCGGATCGTACGGTGTCACGCCAACGGACCAGCCTGGGCTTGCTTGAGCCGGATGCGGTGAAAGTCGCACGTCCGGTTCTCAGGGGGGCCAGGCGCAGCAATGCGCCTGGCCTACCCGCCAGTCGGGCTGTGGGGATTGCAGGATCTCCGGATTGCGCTCGAGCCAGGTCGTATGCATCTAGGCGCGCTCGGGCCGGCGGATGCCGCGTCGGCTGTGGCGGCGGTGTTGCTCGTTGCCGTTGTGGCCTCGCCGGTTATCCGCCGGCGACGAACTCACCGATCGGAGTTTTGCCGTCTGACTCGTACACGGTCAGGGTCCTCGGCGAAGGAGGCGGAGCGTTGTCCTGGGCGAGGGCTTGGGCGATCGTGTTCGGCGGTGGCGGGAAGAGCTGACTGGCGTACACGTAGCCGCTGCGGTGGTTGGTGGCGATCACGGCGACCAGATCGGGGGTGCCGTGCTGGTTCTGGATGCCGTACGTTTGTCCGCTCGCGTTGACGCCCCACGCGGTTGTGGTTACCGAGGCGTAGGTGGCGACCAGACGCCAGCTAGCGCTCGGCGTGGCGGTGATCGTGGTGCTGTCCTGCCCGGGCGCGATCGACATCGTGTAGGTGACCGGAGGCGACTGAGGACCCGCGTCGGCGCTGTCACAGTCGACCCCGGCGCCATCGGCGAACGTGAAGTCTCCGGCGGTAAGGCAGGTGAAGGTGATGTAGAGGGCCGTAGTGCCAGTCGGCGGCGTGCCGAGATCGACGGTCTGCGTACCGGTTCCGGTGGCCGTGACCGGCGAGGAGAGCTCGCTAACCGCGTCGCCTCCAGGCTCCGTCGTCCACACCCCGGCGGCGTAGGCGATGCCGCCAGCACCCGCGGCGACGAGGAGCACGACGCCGGCCCTGGCGATCCACCGGCTTGGTCGAGCGAACCAGCGGCTTGCGCGGCCAGCACCGTGCACCTGCTCGACGAGCAGGTCACGCAAAGCCGCCGCGAACGTCTCGTCCATCTGCACAGTCATTGCTTGCCTCCCCAATCGTCTGTAGCACTCTCCGGCAGGTAGTCGCCGAGCTGCTCGCGGAGCCTGGTGCGGATGCGATGCAGCCGCGCTCTCGCGGCCGAAAGACTCAGCTCGAGCTGCTCAGCGGCGGCGGCGACCCGGTAGCCCTCTAACGCCACGAGTACGAACAGATGCGCGTCCGTTTTGTTCAGAGCGCGCAGGCCCGCCCACAGCCGAGCATCGACACCGAGAGCGTGGCTATCCAACGCCACCTCAGCGACATCCCGCTGGTCTGGAGGCCGCGGAAGCCGCTCCAACAGCTGGCGGTAGCGGCGCGTGCCCCGCGCAGCATTCCGACCGACGTTCGTCGCCGTCACCAACAGCCACGGCAGCACCGACCCGTCCACCAACCTGACATCGGCGCGACGCCGCCATAGCTCGAGGAACGTCGATGCGACTACATCCTCTGCATCGTGCCGCGTCAGTGCCATCCGGCAGGCCTGCCGGAACACCCGGCCGCGATGCCTGTCAAACAGCGAACCGAACGCCTCGCCATCGCCGTCAAGACTACGACGCCACAGCCCCTCGTCGCTCTCCACCGCCGAGGGCACGACCGTGCTGTCCGCAACAAGCTCCACGCCCCGTAGTGTCCATGCACCTCCAAAACGGTGCAGCCAACCACGAACGCCTCCGTCGAACCCGGAACCGTCCTCAGACGATCGAGACACGAGGCACGGCGCCGCTTCCTATCGCCCAGTCGGGCTGTTGGGCGCAAGCGGTAACGGGCCGACGGCCTCCGCTGGCTCCTGCTGTTCTTCCGTTTGAGTAGTGGCCGACGCCGCGATACGGGCGCTCCCGTCAGCGCGGAGGCAGTCACGTTGGGGCTGTGTGCGCTGGCGGCTACTTGGGGTCGCGAGAAGTTTCGTTCGGAAAACCGGGTTAGGCGGCGGCGGCTTCTTGTGGCGTGTTGAGGGCGCGGTAGGCGCTCCGGTCGTGTAGCGGCGCGGGGAGCAGGACGCGGTAGCGCCCGGTGAGGGTGATGTGGTCGCTGCCGAGCGGGCTGAGTCGCTCGATGTCACGCGCATCAGGCAATGAACGAGCCAGCCGATCGAGCTTCGTCACGACGAGCATGTCGCCTGACCGGCCTGCCGGTAGTAATGGAGCGAGAACGTACGCTAAGGCCGCTCGGAGCCCGTGGTTGCCGGGAGCTTTTGCTGGCCAAGGGTCATTGCCTCACGACGGGGAGCGCCACGCCGCCGGCTGCTAGAGCCGAAGCGGCTCTCGGGGGGCGGACCCGGGATCGCCAGAGAACCACGGCTGATTCCAGCGGGCCCAGCGGCCTCTCATCTGGCGGCCGCCAGCGGCGAGCCCTTAGCGTACGTTCTTGCTCGGTTACTACCGCGAGGCCGAGCACTCTAGGGGCGACTCGCCCAGGCCATCTCGGGCAGGCGGTCGACGCCATGCGGATTGCTCAACTTTGCCCCTGATGACATCGACCCGAGCAGCGGGCCGTCTAGCTCGTGCCGGTCGTGCCGGTCGGACCGCTTACGCCGGCTAGCGCGGGCGAGTTCGGCCCGAGTTTGAGGCTGTTGCGGACGCCGTCGTCGATCCAGCTGATCGTCGTGCCGTGAGCGGTCAGGTCGCTGAGTCCAACGTTCGGGCAAGGATGTCTGCAGAGCTTCCATGGTGCGCTCGCCACGCGAACGTCGCCGCCCTTCCCGTCGGGGATGTAGAGCGCGTCAGCGGCATCCGGGTCGTTCGGCGGTGCACTATCGAGCGAGAGCCACGCGTACCACCCGTTCGACGTCACGACAGCGAGCGTGAGCCTCTTGTTGTCACCCGTGACGTCCACCGGCGCCGGCCCGTCTGTGGGCGTGTTGCTGACGCCAAGGGTCACCGAAACGACGGGGCCGAACTGGCCGGTGCGGATGTTCCTCGAGCGCGCCGTCACCGTGACCTCGGAGAGCGGAGGCGCCGACCCCGGCGGGTTGGCCTGTGAGTCCCACACGACCCACGGCCCGTACCCAGCTTCGCCGGTGAAGTCCGCCACAACGTCCCCCGAAGCCGACAGGCCGCGCGGCTCGTTCGCCAGCACCAAGCGCTTCCCGGTCGGAATCCAGCACCCCAGGAACTGGATCTTATCCGTGAACTGGTTGTCGTTCTCGAAGATCGCGACGTTACCCTGGCGGTAGAACAGCGTCCCCCAGTACACGTTCGAGCAGCGCCCGAGACCATCCGTGTGAGATGCCTGCGCCGCACCCGTCAGTGCCATCGCTGCGAGGATCACACAAGCGCTCAATCCAATTCGGCCGGCCGTGCGCATCAGGTTAGGATACTCGCTCCGGCTCGCGGCTGAGGCACCGGAGCGAGTACCTGCGTTCTGCGTTACTGCGAATTGCTAGTAGGTGCCCGGCGGAGGCAGTTCGAGGCCGCACTTGTTGCCGTCAACGAACACCCAGTTGCCGTTCCCGTCGGGACCGACATCCTGATCAATGACCATGTAGTAGGTGTCGCCTGTGTACTCGCCGACGTTCAGCGCCTGGTAGCGCACGCCTAATCTCCCACTCGACGGTCCGATCGTCCGTATCGGATCAATCGCGTGGGCACTGCTGCTCCACGGGAAGAAGTTGCCGTACTCCGTGCATGAGTTGGTATTGGTAATCGGTACGCCGCTCTCGCTTCCGTTCGGGTAATCCTCCGTCCACGTCATCCCTGGCGCAATGAAAGTTGAGGAATCCCGACCAGTGCCACCACAGTTGTTTGGCGACGTGCCGCCGGTGTTGAACGCCAGGCCACTTGTGTCGATCCAGCCGCAGTTGTTGTAGTCGCCGGTTATCGAACCTCCGACCCAGAGCGAGTTATTGAGCGTGACTTCTTTAGCCGGGCTGACCGTCCAGCCATTCGCGCATTCGCCTATGGCCCACGAGTTGTAGTCGCTGGCGATCGCGACCCAGCCACCCGAGCCATTGCACTCCCAGGTTGTGTAGCTCGTAGAAGCTGGCGTCACGGTTGTGGCGGTGTTGACCGCTTGACCAGTGACCGGGTTGATCGGGACGAGTGCGTTGGGAGCGTACAGCCCAACCTGAACCGGCCCGGTCGTGGGATCGGTCGACGCGCCAGCGCTCACGGAGAAGCCCAGCGTCGCCACGATGGCTCCAACAACCGCCACCGCGGTTCCAACAGTCAGTGTCAAAGTTGAGTGTCTCATGAGCGCGAGGCTACCACGCAACACGATGTCCTGTCACCAGGCTGACTGGCCCACCGCATTTAGTCCAGTGAGCGGCCCAAACTTGACCAAGCACCCCCCATCGCCACGCTCGGTCCGGCGCGTCACCAACACGCCCGGCCGGGACCGCGCCTGACCCGGTTTCCGAACGAAACTTCTCGCCACCTCTACTTGCGTCCGGCAGTGCGAGCGTCTCGATTGCCGATCAACGCGGAGCACTCTTCGCGTTGCCCGAAATGGTGGTGAGCGTCAAAGCTGTGTGTCGGTTACTTGGGGGTGCGAGTTCGCCGTAGAAGTAGGAGGCGGTGACGCCGCCGTCGATGAGGATGTCGCTGCCGGTGATGAATGCTCCGTCTGGGCCCATGAGGAGTGCGCCTACGTTGCCGACTTCGTCCGGGGTGCCGGCTCGGCCGACGGGGCTACGGTCGATCATGCGTTTGTATCCCTCGGCGCGAGGGCCGCTGAGTTCGTCTTTGGCTAGCGGTGTAATGATGATGCCGGGGCTGATGGTGTTGATCCTTGCGCCGCGCTTGCTCCAGCGGACCGCTTCTGCCATTACTCGTAGGGCGTTGCCGCGCTTGGTGAGCCAGGCTGGGTTTGACGGAGGCTCTGATTCCAGGTTCTGTCCTGGGGATTGGAGACGCTCCGGTTATGCCACGTTCGAGGAAGTACCCCACGGAGTTGTTGGATCGCGGTGCGCGGCTGGTGTTCGAGTCGGGTCGGCCGATCGCGCATATCGCTGCTGATTTGGGTGTGCCGTCGGAGACGTTGCGCAAGCACGTCCGCCAGGCCGAGGTTGACACGGGTCGACGCGAGGGCTTGACGAGCGAGGAGCGCGAGGAGATCAAGAAGCTGCGCCGCGAGAACTTCGAGCTGCGCCGAGCGAACGAGATCTTGAAGTCAGCCTCGGTGTTTTTCGCCAAGGAGCTCGACACAGACCGACCGAAGTGAGCGCGTTCATCGAGGAGAACCGCGCTCGTTTCGGGGTCGAGCCGATCTGTGAGACGTTGGACGTGTCGGCGTCCGCCTATTACAAGCGCTCAACCGGCGCGCGCTCCGAGCGCTCGCTCGAGGATGAGCGGCTGCTCGAGTTGATCAAGACGACGCACGAGGCCAACTATCTGGCCTATGGGTATCGGCGCATGTGGAAGGCCCTTCAGAGGGCTGGTGAGCCGGTCGCGCGCTGCACGGTCCAGCGACTGATGCGAGACGCGGGATTGCAGGGCGCGAAGCGGCGCGGCAAGCCGTGGCGCACCACAACCACTGACCCCGCCGCTGTGCGCAGCCCAGATCTCGTCCAGCGTGACTTCGCGGTCGACCGGCCGGACCGCTTGTGGCTGGCGGACTTCACCTACCTGCGCTGCTGGGAAGGCGTCGTGTTCTTCAGCTTCGTGATCGACGCTTACAGCCGGATGATCGTCGGCTGGCAGTTCGCCACGCGCATGCGCACCGACCTCGTCCTGGACGCACTCAGGATGGCGCTCGCCACACGCCAACCCGGCGCTGACGTCGGTCTGATTCACCACAGCGACGCCGGCAGCCAATACACCTCGATCGACTACAACCAGGAGCTCGACGACCACCAGGTGCTCGCCTCGATCGGCACCGTCGGCGACGCGTATGACAACGCGATGGCCGAGAGCTTCGTCGACAGCTTCAAGACCGAGTTACTACGCGACCGCGTCTGGCGCTCAACAGCTCAGCTCGAGCTCGCGATCGTCAGCTACGTCGCCTGGTTCAACACCCAGCGCCTGCACTCAGCGCTCGGCGATCTACCGCCAGCCGAGCACGAGGCCCTCCACGAGTTCCGCTACGCGGCCCTGACTGGATAGGGTCGAGACACCGCCTGCCAGATGAAAAGAGGAAACCAACCAAAACGGTCTCCGTCAGAGTCGGTCCGGCTCAGTCTGGGCTGTCGCACAACGCGAGAGGCAGCCACGGTCCCACACTTGATAGAGGGTCGCGCTAGTCGGTGACCTTGAGTCGGAATTGGCAGCGTCTCGCGGGCGGTCATTCCCGCGTTGACGAAATAGCAAGAGCGCGCAAGCGAAGCGGCTCGCTCCTGGTCTCGCCCAGGACCACGATTTCGCGATCGTCGGGCGGCGAGAGCCCCGTTCGTTGCTGTCTGCGTCACAGTTTGGCGGATTGGCGCTCGGGAGACCTGCGTCGCATCCTGGCCCTATGATTCGGGTATGAAGCGCGGCAACGTGATCGCCAGCGTCGTCGTTCTCGTCTTCGGAATGGCAGTGCTGATTCACGGCTTGGCTGTCGGCGCGAGCGGCACCGGCGCCTACCACGCCGGTCAGGTTGCGGGTATCGCGTTCGGCGCCGTGCTAGCTGTTGCTGGAGCCGGCGGCTTGTGGCACGAGCTCCGCCAGCGGCACACGTGAGCGCCCGTGCGCCCGGTCAGTAGGCCGGCCAGTTGCCCGGGTTGACGATCACGCCGAGCGTAACGATGTGAGGGGTTGGCGATGGGGACCATCGGAGCTCAAGAAGTGCCGATGGGACCAAATGTGGACATTCTTCGCGGCCGGGATCGCCGTTTGGGGATCAGTGGTCGTCCTCGTCCTCGTCTTCGCCCACGACCAGTAGTGGGGCAGTGTGGTGCGGGCGGTGACGGGGGGTGGTGGGGTGCTGTCCGCCCACGGCGTGATCATCCACGGATGCCGCGACACGGGGACGAGGTTCTCGCGGAGTTCAAGGTTCCAAAGGCGATGCGACCTCCGGTCGCTGCGGTGCTCGGCGTTAGCGACGAGATCTGCGCCAGGTACCTCAACCAGGAATACGCGTACTTATGCCGGGTTCTAGTAGCGCGGCTCGCACGCAAGCGCCCCTCGCCGTTGGCGCGCGGTGACGCGAGGATCTGGGCAGCAGGCGTGATCTACGCGGTCGGCCAGATCAACTTCCTGTTCGACCCGGCGGAGCAGCCGCACCTCAGCGCCGACGAGCTCGCGAGACATCTCGGCGTCGTCAAGACCACAATGGCGAACAAGGCCGCGGTGATCCGCAAGACCCTCAGCCTCGACATGTACGAGCCCGACCTGACTCGCTTGGAAATCCTCGAGGAACACCCGATGGCCTGGATCGTTCAAGTCAACGGGCTCCTCATTGACGTGCGAACCCTCTCACCGGACCTCCAAGACAAGGCGCAGCGGCTCGGACTCATCCCTGATCTGCAGGCAAGACGCGCCGCCTGAGCGAAAGCACCCGGCTGTCGGCTGTATCCGTCGCGCTGAGCGACGGCGCTGACGCGTGAGGGGTCGATCCCTGGCCGGGTAGCCGTGGCGTGCTCGGTTGCGCGCGGGCATGCAAAGATCGCCACGGCATGAAGGAGTACTACGACACCCGCGCTCCTGAGTACGACGAGTGGTATCTCGGGATCGGGAAGTTCGCTGGCCTGCGCCGCCCTGATTGGGACGAGGATATTTGTAGCCTCGAGGCGACCATCGCCGCGTTGCCCGCAGCGCGCACCCTCGACGTAGCGTGCGGTACCGGGTATCTCACTTGCCATTTGCGCGGGGAGATCACCGCACTCGACCACAGCGAGCGGATGCTCGTGATCGCGCGTCAGCGTCTGCCCACAGCTTGCTGTGTTCGCGGCGACGCGTTCGATCTGCCGTTCGCGGATGACTCGTTCGATCGCGTCTTCACAGCCCACTTCTACGGGCACCTGCAGCAGCGTGAGCGGGAGCGCTTCTTGGCTGAAGCGCGGCGCGTAGCTCCCAGGCTCGTCGTCGTTGACGCAGCAATGCGTCCAGACCGCGAACAAGCCGAGTGGCAGGAACGGATCCTCAACGATGGCACGCGCTTCACGGTCTACAAGCGTCACTTCGAGAGTCATCAGCTGGCCGAAGAACTTGGTGGCGGTACCGTGCTGCACGAGGGCCGCTGGTTCGTCGTCGTCGCATCGCCCACGCGCGACTGAGCCGAGATCAGGAGCCGTCTGCCGGCGAGCCCGCACCGAAGTGTCGCTTCAGTGTGTTAGCTGCGGGACAGGGACTCGAACCCCAAATTCCTGCTCCAGAGGCAGGCGTGTTGCCGATTACACCATCCCGCATTGAGCCGCCGACAATCGCGCGAGCGATCGCGGAGACCTCACGATTATAGATCGGCCGCGACGGCGCTTGGCTGAATCAGCCGCGATCCGGCTTGCGCAGGAAGACCAGCATCGCCACGACGCCGACGGCGAGCCAGATCGCCAGCGTCAGCAGATCGGACGACTCGAACCCGCTGCCCGCAGTGTGCGGGTTAAAGGCGTACTGGAAGCCGTGCGCGAGGGCGCGCACGGGGAAGGCCTTGGCGATGTCGGTCAGCGTCGGTGACAGGCTCATGTGGAACCAGATCCCCGAGATGAACGTCAGCGGCAGGATCGCGAAGTTGACGACCGCCGGTGCTGCCTCGGCGTTGGTGATGTAGCGCACGATGCCGACGCCGAGCGCGGTGAAAGCGGCGCTGCCGAGCGCTAGCGTGACCACAAGCCCGGGCAGCGTCGACGAGCGGACGTGCACGCCGTAGGCCAGCCTGCCGACGCCGAGGTCGATGACCGTGATGACGAGCGTGATGATCGCTGTCGAGCCGATCCGTCCGGCGACGTAGGCCCAGCGCGGCAGCGGTGTGCCGGCCATCCGTTTGAGCACGCCCTCGTCGCGCAGCACGGCCGTGACGATCGCGATGTTGACGAACGTCGTGCCGATCACCCCGTAGGCGAGGATTCCGGGGATGAACCAGGTGACGTAGGGGATCGTGTGACCGTGACCTAGCACGATCGTCTTGCCGTCGAAGATCGAGGCGAAGATCACGAGGAACATCAGCGGCATCACCAGCGCGAAGAACGCGCCGGCGCGGTTACGCCAGAAGCTGCGCTGCTCGTAGAGCACCTGCCAGGCGGCGAGCCCGACGTCTCGGCGAAGCTTGGTCGCGCTCACTGCAACGCTCCTGAGGCGGCGGCGTCCTGCTCGCCCGTGAGCTCCAAGTAGACGTCCTCGAGCGTCGGCTGCGTGACGGAGAAGGACGCGAGCTCGATCTGGCGCTCCAGTGCCCAGGTCGTGATCGCCGCGGTCGCGCGCACCGCATCGTGCGTGCGAACCGCCACTCGCTCGCCTGCGCCGTCGACCTCATCGGCAGGCAGGTCCGGCAGCTCGCCGGCGCTGTGCCCGTCCGGCAGCGTGAAGCGGATCACTGTCGGGCGCAGCTCGCGCCCGCCGAGCTCGTCGGGACGGCCCTCGGCGACGATCACGCCGGCGCGCATGACGGCGACGCGGTGCCCGAGCGTCTGTGCCTCGTCCATGAAGTGCGTCGTCAGGAAGATCGTCTTGCCGAGCTCGCACAGCGAGCGGATCGTCGTCCACGCCTGGCGGCGCGCCTGCGGGTCAAAGCCGGTGGTCGGCTCGTCGAGGAAGATCAGGTCCGGCTCGCCGACGAGGGCGAGCGCGAGGTCGAGCCGGCGGCGCTGCCCGCCGGACAGCTCGCGTGCGAGCGTCTCGCGCTTGGCATCGAGCTCGACGATCTCGATCAGCTCCTCGACGCTGCGCCGCCGGAGGTGGTAGCGGCCGTACATGTCGATCAGCTCGGCGACGGTCAGGCCGGTCTGCACGCCGCAGGACTGCAGCACGATCCCGACGCGCTCGCGCAGCTCGCGATGGCGACCGCCTGGATCGAGGCCGAGCACGCTCACCTCGCCGCCGTCGCGCGTACGGTAGCCCTCGAGGATCTCGGTGATCGTCGTCTTTCCGGCGCCGTTCGGGCCGAGCAGGCAGAACACCTCACCCGGCTCGACGCTGAAGCCAACGCCGCGTACCGCTTCGACCTCGCCGTAGGACTTTCGCAGCTCGCGGACCTCGATTGCGCTCATCGCGCCGCCAGAGTAGTAACTGGTCACTCACTTGTCAAGGGGGAAGCTCGAACAAGCGAGGTGGTCCTGTTCACGCCGCCGTCGCGCCCGCAGACCAGTCGGAGTAGAGGTCCCAGTAGACCCCCCGCGCAGCGAGCAGCTCGTCGTGCGTGCCCTGCTCGGCGATACGCCCGCGCTCGAGCACGACGATGCGGCTCGAGTTGCGGATCGTCGACAGCCGGTGGGCGATGACGATCGCCGTGCGACCGGCGAGCAGCCGGCGCAGGCCCTCCTCGATCCTGCCCTCGGTCCGCAGGTCCACGTTCGACGTCGCCTCGTCAAGCACCAGGATCCGCGGATCAGCGACGAGCGCTCGCGCGAACGCGACGAGCTGGCGCTGGCCTGCCGACAGCGCCACGCCGCGTTCGCCGACCGCGGTGTCGTAGCCCTCCGGGAGCTCGGCGATGAACTCGTGCGCGCCGACGGTGCGGGCTGCCGCCGCGACCTCCTCATCGGTCGCGTCCGGCTTGCCGAAGCCGATGTTCGCGCGAATCGTCCCCGAGAACAGGAACGCCTCTTGCGGGACGATCCCGAGCTGTGAGCGCAGCGACTGGTAGCTGACGTCGCGCGCATCGTGGCCGTCGATCAAGACGCGGCCCACTGTCGGGTCATAGAACCGCGCGACGAGCTTGGCGAGCGTCGACTTTCCCGCGCCCGTAGCACCGACGAGCGCGATCGTCTCGCCCGGCGCCACCGCCAGGTCGATCTCGTCGAGTGCCAGCACGGCGGCACCTTCGTCGTCGTCGCCGTCGCGCCCGCGGCGCTTCGGATAGGCGAAGCTGACGTGCTCGAAGCGAAGCTCACCGTGCAGCCGGGCGAGCTTGAGCGCGTCCGGCTGCTCGACCATCGCCGGCTGCTCGTCGAGCAGCTCGAAGATCTTGTCGAGCGCCGCCATCCCTGATTGGTAGGTCGTGTACAGCTGCGACAGCTGGGTGATCGGGTCGAAGAAGTTGTTGAGCGCGGCGAGGAACCCGACCAGCACGCCGATCGTGATGGCGCCGCGCAGCGCCTGATCGCCGCCGTAGAGCAGCACCACGACTGTGGCGATGGCCGATACGAACTCGATCGCCGGGAAGTACGCCGCGTTGAGATTGACGGTCGTCATGTTCGCTCCGCGGTTGAGCTCGTTGAGCTCGGCGAACTCGACCTTGTGGCGGTGCTCCTGCGCGAAGCTCCGCACGACCCGCACCCCGGACAGCGACTCCTGCAGGTAGCCGGTGATCGCGCCGATCGTCTCGCGCGTGCGCCGGTAGGCGTCCGTTGATGCGACGCGGAAGACCAGCGAGGCGAGGCCGATCAGCGGCAGCATGAGGAACGTGATCAGCGCGAGCCGGATGTCGAAGGTGAGCAGGATCACGAGCGTGCCGATCAGCGTCAGGCCGCCCTGGAACAGCGTCACGACGCTGTCGGTGACGAGGCTGTCGAGCGCCTCGATGTCGTTGGTCATGCGCGAGATCAGCACGCCCGTCGGCCGGTTCTCAAAGAAGCTCAATGGCAGCAGCTGCAGATGCGCGAAGATCGCCTGGCGCAGGTCGGCGAGGGCGCGCTGCCCGACCCACTCGACGAGGTAGGTCTGCGCTGCGGTCGCCACCCAGACGACGATCGCGGCGAGCACGAAGCCCGCGACGATCCACGTCAGGCGGGTGAAGTCATGGGCCTCGATTCCGTCGTCGATTGCGTAGCGGGCGAGCGGTGCCGGCGCCAGCGATGCCGCCGTGCCGACGACCAGCGAGACGACCATCGCGACCGTGCGGAAGCGGTACGGCGCGAGCAGTGCCGCCAGTCCGCGCAGCCGCCTCCCGCGGCCGCGTGTGCCGCGCAGCCGTCTAACGACCTCGTGGGCGCGCGCCGACGCTCTCATGCTTCGCTGCGCCGCTTCTTGCGTTGCACGGGCTTGCGGTCCGTGCTGTCCGTGCGACCCTTCTCAACCGTCTCGCGGTACAGCTCCGAGACCTCCAGCAGCTCGTCGTGGCTGCCATGTGCGGCGATCTCGCCGTGCTCGAGCACGACCACCTCGTCGGCGAGCGCGATAGTCGAGGCACGGTGGGCGATGATGAAGGTCGTACGTCCCGCCATGACCTCGGCCAGCGCGAGCTTGATCTCCCGTTCGGTGCTTGCGTCCACCGACGAGGTCGCGTCGTCGAGGACCAGGATCCGAGGGTCGGCGAGGAGCGCCCGCGCGATCGCGAGTCGCTGGCGCTGACCGCCGGAGACGCTCAGGCCACGTTCACCGATGCGCGTGTCATAACCCATCGGCAGCGCTCTGATGAACTCGTCGGCCTGCGCGCGGCGTGCCGCCTCCTCGACCTCCGCGCGCGAGGCGTCAGCCCGCGAGTAGGCGATGTTGTCGTGGACGCTGGTGGAGAACAGGAACGGGTCGTCGCCGGTGATCGCGACCGCGCGGCGCACCGCGGCGACGTCGACTTCGCGCAGGTCGGCGCCGTCGATGAGCACCCGTCCCTCGGTTGGGTCATAGAGCCGCGCGATCAGAGCCGCGAGCGTCGTCTTGCCCGAGCCGGTCGCGCCGACCAACGCGACCGTGCGTCCCGCGGGCACATCGAGGTTGATGTCGCGCAGCGCAGGCGCGCCGCCGGGCGCGTAGCGCATCGTCACTCCCTCGAAGCGGACGTGCCCATGACCCGGCGGCAGCGGCGGCGCGTCTGGGGGCGAGATGAGCGTCGGCGCGCGGTCGAGCAGCTGGAAGATGCGCGCGCCCGACGCGGTGGCGCGCTGGGCCATCGTGAGCGAGATGCCAAGCGTGCGCATCGGGCTCAGCAGCATCAGCAGGTAGATGTAGAACGCGCTGAAGTCGCCGATGTTGAGCGTGTGGTGGATGACGTCGTTGCCGCCGACGAGCAGGATCGCTGCGAGGCCGAGCTGCGGCAGGAAGCCGATCAGCGGGTTGTAACGCGTCTGCAGTCGTGCCTCGACCATCGACTGCTCGAACACGCGTGCGACGCTCCGTTCGAACCGCGCTCGCTGGTGGGCTTCGCGCGCGAAGCCCTTCACGACGCGGACGCCGGCGATGTTCTCCTGGACGTCGGCGGTCAGCTCCGCGATCCGCTGCTGCACCTCTTCGAGCGCCGGCCGGGCGAGGCGGCTGTAGCGGTACGTGGAGTACACGACGAACGGCACGGCGATCAGCGAGATTGCCGCGAGCTCGGGCTGCAGCAGGAACATCGCGATGGCGGCAAGGACGATCGTCAGCGTTGACTGCATGACGAACACGAGCCCGTAGCCGAGGAAGAAGCGCACGGCCTGCAGGTCCACGGTGACGCGCGACATCAGCTGCCCCGTCTGCTGGCGGTCGAAGAACGCGAGCTCGAGCGACTGCAGCTGCGCGAACAGCAGGTTGCGCAGGTCGTACTCCACGCCGAGCGACACGCGACCGGCGACGAGCCGCCTGCTCGCCGAGAGGCCGAGCCGTATCAGGCCCGCCGCAGCCACCGCGAGGCCGTAGGTGAGCAGCTCGTGATGGTGGTGGTAGCGGATCGCGTTGACCGCGAGGCCGCTGAGGTAGGGGATCGCGACGGTCGCGAGCATCGCCAGCGCTGCGAGCGTCGCCGATGCGATGACGCCCCGCCGGTAAGGGCGCAGAAACCCGAGCAGGCGTCCAAAGGTACGCACTTCACAAAGTATAGTTTTGCCGGCGGCTGGAGCTCTGAGCGGCGGGCCGCGGCCCGCGCGCTGGGCGCGCCAACCCAGCAGACGCGACCGTCGAGCTGCCCCGACGGGCGGTCCCGCCTTGTCGCCGCGACCTACTCCTCAGCGGGCGGGTATTCGGGCGTTGACCAGCCTGGTCGCGTCCGCCCGAGCAACAGCTCCACGCGCGCTACCGGATAGGCGAGATCCCAGTGACTCGGAAAGCCGGAGTCGCGGATCATCGCCGCAGTGTCCTCCGACCCCGGATGCAGATCTACATGGAGCGTCTCAAGGCCGGTGAGCCGTGCGTGCTCGGCAGCCCGGCGGACCAGCAGCGTGCCCAGCCCGATGCCGGCGAAAGCTGGGTCGACGACCCCCGCCAGCTCACCGTCCTGCTCGTCCACCGCGAGGTAGGTCGCGTAGCCGACGATCCGTTGATCCGCGCTGATCAGCGCTACGAACGCAGCGGACGGAGTCTCCCCGCTGGCCTCGGCGCCCCGCTGCTGAGCGGACCGCTCGTAGAACGACAAACGGGCGTCGGCTGACGCGCCGACCAGCCGCGCGACCTCCGCTTCGTCGCCAGGGGTGAGCTCGCGCACGATGACGGCACGACCGTCGCGCAGCGTGACGATGGGCTCCGGCTCGTCTGGGCTGCGCGCCACTAGCAGCCTCGCCGCACGACCACGGTAACCACGATCGTCACAGCACGATCTTACGGCGCGCCGGGCGCGGCGTCCGTAGTCTGCCGCCCTGCGGATCGGTGGTGACGTGCGAATGTCTGCGGGGGAGAGCCGTAGCAACGATCCTGCCGCTGCTCTACGTTGCACTCCACATAGGCCAACCACTCGCCGCTGTGTGCGCTGCAGCGACCACCTGGCTGCTCATCACGCGCGCAGTGATGTCGATCAGGCTGAGGCGGGAGGTCTCGATGGCCGCAAAAGGAGAACATCATGTTTCGCGAAGTGATCGCCGGCATCGATGGCAAGCCGAACGGCCGGGACGCTGTTGCGCTCGCCGGCAAGCTGGTCGGAGCGGGTGGGCGCCTGACGCTCGTCCACGTGCATGGTGAGGAGGGCGGGCATCACGCGCCCGACGGCGATAGCGGCTCGCCCGCGCGCCAGAGCTCGCTGGCGCTGCTGCAACGCGAATTGGCGGCGACCGACGCGATCGCCGAGCTCGCCACGATCGGCGCCCCGTCCGTCGGTGAAGGGCTGCACCGGATGGCCGAGCAGCGGTCTGCCGATCTGCTCGTTGTCGGCTCATGCTCGCACCGAGCCGTCGCTCGCGCGCTCGGCGCCGACGACGTACGCGCGTCACTGGAAGGCGCACCGTGCGCGGTCGCGGTCGCGTCGCGCGGTTACGCGGACCATCCCACTCCGATCGCGAGGATCGGCGTCGCCTACGACGGCTCGCCGGAGAGCGACGAGGCGATCAAGCTGGCACGCGCGATCGCTGCCGAGCTGCGCTCGACGATCTCCGCGCTGACGGTGGTCCATACCTCGGCCTACTACTACGGCGGCCTTGCCGCCGTCGATTGGGGCGATGCGATCGACAGGATGCTGGAGGATGCGCGTGAGCGTCTCGCGGAGCTCGACGATGTGCAAGGGCGCGCGGTGCGCGGCGTTGGCGCCGAGGAGCTCGTCAGGTTCAGTGAGGACGTGGATCTGCTGATCTCCGGGTCGCGCGGCTACGGGGCGCTGCGGCGGGCGTTGCTTGGGAGCACATCCGAGCACCTCGCGCACTGCACGCACTGCCCTCTGCTCGTGCTGCGTCGCGGCCTCGCCGCCGACGCCACGCTGCCCTCTCCGCCCGGCGCGGCGGTGGCCCCCAGCCGGTGATCATGCTGCCCCTCGACGGTTGGTGAGTGACGCGCGCATCGAGGTGCGGCTGCAGCCGCGTGCTCGCCGCGACGAGCTGGTCGGCATGCGCGACGGGGTTCTGATCGCTCGCGTTTGCGCTCCACCCGTAGATGGCGAAGCCAACCGCGCGCTCTGCCGGCTGATTGCGCGGCGCGTCGGCGTCGCACCCACGCTCGTCACGATCGTCTCCGGCGCACGGGGACGCTCCAAGCTGGTGAGCGTCACCGGCTTCGACCGGGCCGGTATCCTCGCCGCGCTCGCTGTCGGCGAGGCAGGCGACTGACCTAGGGGCCGGCGCTCAACCGCCGTCTTGACCCAGTGCGGCGGCGGCGGCGGCGTGGCCACTGCGCGCCGCCCCCTCGAGCGTTGCCGGCCAGCCGGTCGCCGTCCATGCTCCCGCGAGCAGGAGTCCTGGCACCGCGGTCCTCGCCGCCGGGCGCAGGGCGCGCACGCCGGGAGCGGCGCGGAACGTCGCCGCGTGCTCGCGCGTCACCACGAACCGCTCGACGGTGGCGCCGGCGGCTCGCGGAAGCAACGCCTCGAGTGCCGGCAGGTAGCGTTCGCGCAACTCGCCCGCGCTCATCCGCATCTCGGCGCGCGCGCCTGACAGCGACACCGCGATGTACTGACCGGCGTCACCCCAACTCTCCGGGGTGCGGTCGAAGACGTACTGCACGGGTGACTCGACGGCGGCGGCGAACCGCCCCTCGAGCACCTTGCGGTCGTAGACGACGTGCAGGTTGACGATCGGTGAGCTCCCGAGCTGCTCGGCCCAGCGCGCGGCGTCGCGCAGCCCTCCCGGCAGCAGCGCGGCGGCCCGCGTGTGCGGCACGGCGATGATCACACGCTCGGCACTGAGAGTGTCGCGCTCGCCGTGGACCTCGAACCCCCCGCCGGTACGCTGGGCGAGCGCCGCCGCGCGCCAGCGCAGGCGCACTTCGACGCCGGCGAGCTCGAGCGCCCGGGCGGCGGGTCCGCCGATCACGTCGCTCAGCGGCGCGCGGTGGATGCCGATGTCGCCGGCCGCGGCGTCGCCCAGCAGGCCCTGCTGGAAGACGAACGCGCCCAGCCCGAGCGAGGCCTCGGCGGCCGGTAGGTTGAGCGTCGGCAGCGCGATGAGGTCCCACAGGTTGGCGATCGCGCGGGGGCTCTGGCCGTGCTGCTCGAGCCAGGCGCCGAGGGTCTCCCCGTCGCGATCGCTGCCAACCCGTGCGAGCGCGAGTGCTGCGCGCCCGGCGGCGAGTCGCTCACGCCTTGACAGGTGGTGGTATCTGAGCAGCGTTCCAGCCAGGTGCGCGGGCGCAGGCAACCGGCTGCGGCGCAGCAGCGCCGCCTGCTGCCCCGGACGCAGCACCGGGATCGCGAGCCGCCGCTGCAGCTCGACCCCCCCGTCTCCTCCGATGCGCGCCAGCAGCGCGCGGTAGGCGGTGCAGCAGCGCAGGAAGACGTGCTGCCCGTTGTCGAGCGCGAGCCCGTCGCGCTCGATCGAGTAGGCGGCTCCGCCGAGACGCGGCCGCACCTCTACGAGCGTCACCGCTGCGCCGCCGTCCGCGCAGTCGAGCGCAGCGGTGATGCCGGCTACGCCGCCTCCAATCACGACGACCCCGGCCGCGCGTGTCATCTATGCGCCAGCAGGCTGCGCACGGCGACGCGCGCTTTCACCGCTACGGGAAGGCTGGCACGGCCTTCGAGGATCGCCACGGGTCGCCGGTCGATTCGCTCCAGCAGGTCGCGGTATATCCCGCTCATGGCGAGCACACATGCGCCACTGCGCCCGTCGAGCAGCGCGACGAGCCGGCTTCCGCGCTCGAACCACTCACGGTTGCGCGCGGCCTCGAAATGCACCAGCTGCACGAGCGATCCGGGTGCGTCCGCGCGCACCGCGCTGATCGCGTCCGCGGCGCCGTGCCCGCGCGCGCCGTCGGGCCAGCCGAACCGCCGCAGGTCCTCGGCGGGCAGGTACACGCGGCCGGCCAGCGCGTCCTCGCGGACATCGCGCAGGATGTTCGTCAGCTGCAGTGCGACACCGAGGTCATCGGCGAGCGCCGGGGCCGCGGCCTCATCGCTTCCGAACACAGCGAGGCACAGCCGCCCGATCGAGCCGGCGACCCGCCGGCAGTACACGACCAGCTCTTCGAAGTGCTCGTAGTGGACGCCGAGCACGTCCATGCGCACCCCTTCGATCAGATCAAGGAACCCATCGCGCGGCAGTGGGAAGCGCCGCTCGATGTCTGCGAGCGCAGCGATCACGAGGTCGTCGCTGTCAGCGAGCATGCCGTTGATTGCCGCGCGCGCCTGCTCGAGCGCAGCGAGCTTTGCATCGGTCGCCATCGTTCCATCGCCGATGTCGTCCGCCCGGCGAGCGAAGGCGTAGATCGCGCAGAGCGCATCGCGTTTCGCGCGCGGGAGCAGCCGGATGCCGTAGTAGAAGTTGGCGGCCTCGCGCCGCGTGATGCGCCTGCAATGGTCGAGCGCATCGCGCGCCGGGGGGCCCGTCAACGCGATTTCCCGTCGAGCGCGCGCAGGATCGAGCCGATCACCCGTCTCCGCGAGGGGCGGGGCGTGAGTGCGAGCACCTCGAACTCGGCGCGTGCCAGCGCGCTGAGTGCGGCGCGCCCGCCGCCAACGTACCCGGCGACCGCGATCCGCGGCCAGCCGCGCAGGCCGGCGACGAGCGGGCGTCCGGCGTCGAGCAGCGCCGATGTGCGCGCTGCCTCGAGCTCGAGCACGCACCGCAGTGACTCGACCACGCACGGCGCCTGCAGGTCGTCGATCGAGCAGCCGAACCGTGCGAGATCGGCGAGCGGGACGTACACGCGACCGCGCATGACGTCCTCGCGGATGTCCTGCCAGTGCTCGACGAGCTGCAGCGCGGTGCAGACCGCGTTCGACAGCGCGACTCGCTCCGCGCTCGCCACGCCGAACACCTCGAGGACGAGCTCCCCGACCGGATTCGCCGACAGCTCGCAGTAGGCGAGCAGATCCTCGAAGCGCTCGTAGTAGCGGGTCCGCTGGTCGCTGCGGTTGGCCTCGATCAACCGCAGGAACGGCTCCCGGCGCAGCTGACAGGCCGCGACAGTGGATGCCAGTGGTGCCATCAGCGGATGGTCAACCTGACCGGCGAACGCCCGGTCGAGCTGGTCTTCGAGCCAGTCGAGCGCGGCGAGGCGATCGCCCGGCGCGCTGTCGCCGAGCTCGTCGGCGAGGCGAGCGAAGCCGTAGATCGCCAGCAGCTGGCTGCGCGCCGGCTGTGGGAGCCAGCGCCCCGCGACGGGGAAGTTCTCGCTGCTCGCGCGCGCCATGATCGCCGCCCGCCCAGCGACCGCCTCGACCTGCGGGGGCGGCGCCTCGCCCTGGCCGTACGTCGCGCTCATGGCTGCGGCCCCTCGGCGCGCGGGGGCACCCCTGGTGCAACTGCGAGTAGCTGAACGGACGGCATCCGCCCGCAGGGTCGCACATGAGCTGGATCCGATGCGCGCAGCCAGCCCTGGAACCATCGCGTTAACGGCCTTGACGCGAATCGGCCTAGACTCTAGGTTCGAGGTAATCCCCCAGAATGGAAGGCAGTGAGCGATGGGAATTGTTGACAAGCTCAAGTCGGGCGCCGAGCAGACAGCGCAGAAGGCGCGCGAGACGGCGCAGGATGCCAAGACCAAGCACGAGCTGAGCCAGGCCTACTCCGACCTCGGCAAGACGGCTTTCGGTCTGGCCGACCGCAACGAGATCTCGCACGCCGACCTCGCCGCCGGCGTCGATCACATCAAGGAGCTGCAGGCCCGCCTCGCGGGTGATGATTCCGAGTAGATGACGCACGCGGTCTGGCGTCTGCACTGCAGCCGCGCGACGCAGCGACGACGGCAGGCCGTGGCTGGTGTGGGCGGAGCGTGATTCGCGCTCGCCCAGTCACCGCCGTCGTTGCGGTGCTCGTTCTTGCAGTCACCGGCACGCTCACGGCGGCCGCGCCTGCGCGTACCTCGCTGGAGGGCGCGGCCGTGAGCGTGCGTGCCGAGCTGCGGGGACTGCGCCAGCGCGGTCTCGTCCTTGGGCGACGCTCCGCCCGCGTGACGGTTGTCGAGTACGCGGACCTCATCTGTCCGGCCTGCGCCGCGGTGTCAACCGCGGTCCTGCCGGCGATCATCGCCCACTTCGTCCGCCCCGGCATCGCCAGCATCGACTTCGAGCCGCTCTCCGACAGCCCGCGCTCTGACCGGCTCGCGCTGGGCGCCTACTCGGCCGGCGTTCAGCGCGCGGGCTGGGACTTCGTCCAGCTCGTTTACCTGCGCCGCGGTGGATCGTCCGGCGGCCCGCTCGAGCCGGCCGGCGATCTCGTCTCCGCGCTGCGACTCGACCGTGCGCGCTGGCGCTCGCACCTGCGGCGTCGGCGCTGGGCGAACGCGATCCAAGGAGCCGCCACGATCGCTGTCGTCGGCGGCTTCACGACCTTCCCCGTGTTCGTCGTGCGCCGCGCCGGCAAGCGCGCTCGGGCCACCATCCTCACCCCGCCCATCTCGCTTGCGCGTCTGTCAGCGGCGATCACCGCCGCTCGTCACTCCCGCCGCTAGGCCCGCGGGCGTCTTTGCTGGGGGCGGCCACCGAGCTCCGCTGCCTCGTTCTTCACGACGTCAGCGCTCGGGGCGGATTGCGGATGGGGGTGCTTCGACGGTTTCGGCGGCGATCGCCCGCGCCAGCGCGTCACGGAGATCTGCGGCGTGGATTGGCTTGGCGATGTACTCGTCCATGCCCGCGTCGAGGCACTTCTCGCGGTCCTTGGTCATCGAGTGGGCGGTCGTTGCGATGACCGGCATGTGCTGCGGCGGATGCTCGCGGCGACGCAGCTCGCGTGTCGCCTCATAGCCATCCATCTCCGGCATCTGGCAGTCCATCAGGATCGCGGCGTAGGCGGTGTGTTCGATTGCCTCCAAGGCCTCGTAGCCGTTGGCGACGACCTCGGCGCGGTAGCCGCACTTGTCGAGCAGGCGCACCGACAGCATCTGGTTCACCGGGTTGTCCTCGGCGACGAGGACGAGTGGCGCCGCGTCTGTCAGCTTGCCTTCCGCGTCTCGCTCGCCGAGCGCGCTGAAGTTGAGCAGCGCATGCGACGCCGCCGATGGCTCCTGGTCTTCAGCGGCTGCGAGCGGGACCTCGAACCAGAACGTGCTGCCCACGCCAGGTGTGCTGTGGGCCCCGATCGTTCCGCCCATCATCTCGACCAGCTGCGCCGCGATCGTCAGGCCGAGGCCCGTTCCGCCGTACTTGCGAGCCGTTGAGTTGTCTGCCTGGGTGAACGGCTGGAACAGCCGTGCGAGTGTGGCCTCGTCAATGCCGATCCCGGTGTCGGTCACCTCGATGCGCAGGACCACGCCGTCGTCGCCTGGCGTGGCCGCCACATGGACGGTCACCCGGCCGCCGTCGGTGAACTTGACGGCGTTCGACAGCAGGTTGATCACGACCTGCCGCAAACGTCCCGCGTCGCCGCGTAGCCAGGCGGGCAGGTCGCTGGCCGCTTCGACGACAAGCCGGACCCCCTTCTCGCGAGCGGTTGGGAGCAGCGTGGCGCAGCTCTCAGCGATCATCTCCGGCAGCGCGAAGCTCGCGATATCGAGCTCCAGCTTGCCCGCCTCGATCTTCGAGTAGTCGAGGATGTCGTTGATGACGAGCAGCAAGCCTTCGCTCGAGGATCGAATGATCTCGGCGTAGTCCTTCTGCTCGTCCTGGAGGTCCGTCTCCAGCAGCAGCTCCGTCGTACCGATCACGCCGGTCAGCGGCGTCCGCAGCTCATGGCTTACGGTCGCGACGAACACCGACTTGGCGTTTGACGCCTCGACCGCCTCGTCACGCGCGATCGCGATGCGCTCCGCCTCCTCAGATAGCTCGCGTGTCTGCTCGCGCACCTGCGCCAGCGCTCGGACACGCGTCTTTCCGAGCACATACAGCAGCCCCGCGAGCAGGAGGCAAAGTGTCAACCCACCGAGCAGCACGTCGAGCGCGTTGCCATCGCTGAGCATCCCGCCCCTGTCGATGGCCCCGTAGATCTCGAGCGTAGACCCGTCGAGCAAGCTGACGCTGGCCTCTGCCGCATGGCGCGGGGGCGTGCTGGTGGAGGCGAACTGGTACTGCGCCCCACCAGCCGTTCGGCGCAGCGCGAGACTCATGTGCGGGTGCTCGCTGAGCGCGTAGTTCAACAGGTAGTCCGGCAGCATGCCCAGGTAGGTCCAGCCGATGAAGGCCTGGCGGCGCGCGCTCTCGGTCGCGGGGTGCGTGCCGGCGCGGTAGATCGGGGCCACGAACGCGAGCAGCGGGAGCCCGCCGGTGATCAGCGAGGAGGTGGCGGTGGCGCGGCCCGAATCGCGTGCCGCGAGCAGCGGGTTGCTGGGGCAGTAGTCGAAGTCCGCGGGTGGCGCGAACATCGGGTTGGTGTTGAGCGCTAGCTGCGTGAGGCAGTAGTAGGGCCGCGTGCCTGGCGGCTGGATCGTGAAGGACCCGGTTGGCAGGGGTGCTACAGAGCTCGCCTCGACTTCGTGCGCGAACGCCGCGAGCGCTGGCGCGGGCACCATCACGATCCAGCCGACGCTGTTGAGATCGGGGTAGCGGGTTTGGACGTCGACCGCGCGTCCCCACGTCTTGAACTGTGCTTCGGTGGGGTTGCTGTGATCGGCCACGAAGGCGCCCGCGGCGAGCTCCAGATCCTGGTAGTGCTGGAAGGCGAGCTGGACGTTCGTGGCGACCTGAGCCGCGGTTCGCTGGAACGTGAGTCGCGACGTCTGGGCGTCGTTGACAGCGACCTGGTGCGCCCCGACCACCGCCGCGACAATGCCGATCGTGATCAACAGCCCGCCGATGACCGCCAGCGCGCCGTACTTTTGCGTGGTCCGCCGTCTGATCGCGGCCAGTGTGCGCGGCAGCCGGCGTGCCTTGGCCGGACGCCCGTCAACGTTCCGCGGGCGCCCCTCGGTGGGCGGCGGACCAGCTACCGGCGCGAAGCTCGGGTTGGCGGATCCGCTGTCGCTCCGCCGCCCTCTGGATCCCCCCGAGCCGCGCCCCGGACCAGGGCTGCGGGCTGGTGGTTCTGCCACTGCCTAAGGGTATCGGCACACCGTCATGTTCTCTTCAGCGCGAACCGCATTGCAGCACCCAAATTCGACGCTCGCAGCTCCCGCACCTGCTGTACCCGTGGGCCAGGTGCGCCACCCTCTCATCCACCTCCTGATTCTCATCCCTTTGTCGCGCTGATCGGCGTCGCGATCGCGGGATCCAGGGACTGGCGAAGCGGTGCGCTAGTTTTCAGCTGTGGAGCACCGCATCCTCGGCCGGACGGGAGTCAGCGTCAGCTCGCTGTGCCTCGGGGCGATGATGTTCGGTGAGTGGGGCACCACCGACCACGACGAGTGCATTCGGATCATCCACCGCGCGCTCGACGCTGGCATCAACTTCATCGACACCGCCGACGTGTACTCCCACGGGGAGTCGGAGGAGATCGTCGGCAAGGCGCTGGCCGGCGGCCGTCGCGACGATGTCGTGCTCGCGACCAAGGTTCACTCCACGATGGGGGAGGACCCGAACCAGCGCGGAAACTCGCGCCGCTGGATCATCCGCGAGGTCGAGAGCTCGCTGCGGCGGCTGAACACAGACTGGATCGACCTCTACCAGATTCATCGCCCGGACGGCGACGCCGAGATCGCGGACACCCTGTCGGCGCTCACCGACCTCGTGCACGCCGGGAAGATCCGCTACTTCGGCTCCTCGACGTTCCCGGCGTGGCAGATCGCGCAGGCGCAATGGGTCGCTCGCGATCGCGGGCTGGAGCGCTTCAAGACCGAGCAGCCGCCGTACTCGATCCTCGTGCGCGCCATCGAAGGCGACGTGCTTCCGGCCTGCCAGGCCTACGGCATGGGCGTCCTGCCATGGAGCCCGCTCGCGGGCGGCTGGCTGTCGGGCCGCTACCGCAAGAACGCCGACTTGCCCCCGTCCTCTCGCGCGCAGCGCATCCCGGCTCGCTTCGACCCGTCGATCCCCGGCAACCAGGCCAAGCTCGAGGCTGCCGACGCGCTTGCCACGCTCGCCGGCGAGGCGGGCATGTCGCTGATCGAGCTGGCGATCGCCTGGGTTCTCAACCATCCGGCGGTGACCGCGGCGATCATCGGCCCGCGCACCATGGAGCACCTCGAGTCACAGCTCCCGGCAGCCGCCATCACGCTCGAGCCGGGTCTGCTCGACGCGATCGACGAGATCGTCCCCCCGGGCGTCACGCTCAACCCCGGCGACACGGGCTACCAGAACCCCGCGCTGGCACCCTCCGCCCGCCGCCGCTAGGGCAGCGGCCCCGCAGGACCGTGGGCGGGCGCTCGTCGCCGTTGGCGTAGGATTCGCCTCGTGTACAGCGAGATCGCCAGCAACAAGCGACGGAGCGTCGTCTTCATCGGCCTGTTCTTCGTGATCTGGCTGGCGATCGGCGCCGTTGTCGGTCTCATCCTCAAGGCTGTAGATCACCGTACGGTCATCAGCGCCACTGGCGCTGTGTCACAAACCAACCCGGGTTGGACCCCGGTCATCGCCTGCGTGGTGATCGCCGGCTTCCTCGCCGTCTGCGGGATCCTCTACTCGCTGCACGCGGGAGCCGGGCTCGTGCTTCGGGTCTCGGGAGCCGTGCCGGCCGACCCCGCCCGCTACCAGCAACTCCACAACCTGGTGGAGACGCTGGCCATCGGCGAGGGGATCCCGGCGCCCGCGGTCTACGTCATCGACGACCCCGCGCCAAACGCCTTCGCCACAGGGGTCAGTCCCGACAAGGCAGCGATCACCTTCACCACGGGGCTGCTCGCGATCATGAACCGCGAGGAGCTGGAGGGCGTGACCGCCCACGAGATGAGTCACATCAAGAACCACGACATCCGTCTCCTGCTCGTCGTGGGGACGATGATCGGCATGGCCGCCCTGCTGGCCAGCATCCTCTGGCGAAGCATCTTCTTCTCCAACATGGGACGAGGCGGCAGGGGTGGCGGCCAGATCATCATCGTGCTGTTCATCGCCGGCGCGCTGCTCGCGGTGATCGGCTTCATCTTCGGGCCACTGATTCGCCTGGCGCTGTCACGCCGCCGCGAGTCGCTCGCGGATGTCAGCGGTGTCGAGCTGACCCGCAACCCGGTCGGCCTGCTGAGTGCGCTGAAGAAGCTGCAGCAGAACGACAAGCCGTTCAAGAAGATGAACCATGTGACTGCGGCGATGTGCATCGATGACCCGCTGCAGCACCACGAGGCCTGGTACCACCACCTCTACGACACGCACCCGCCGATCGAGCAGCGGATCGCCGAGCTCGAGAAGATCGCTTCGGGCCAGTCCGTGTGACCGGAGGCGGATCGCCCACCCCGCCAGGTGGGGTGGTCGATCCGATCGGCTAGCGCTCAGTCGGCGCTCAGCTGGCCGGCGGTGGGCCCTCGCTGCTGCCGGCGGCAGGCGGGGGACCAGAGGGGTCGGCAGCAGACGCCGCCGGCGGTCCACCGGCGCTCGCGGCAGACGAGCCGGGGAAGCTCACCTGCGGGACGGCGCGGTCCGCCTCGTCGGCCGCAAAGAACGCCACAGCCGTGAAGTGGAACGAGCCGGCGATCAGGTTGCGCGGGAATGTCTGCAGCGCGGTGTTGTAGTCACGCGCGCTTGTGTTGTAGTAGCGGCGGGCGAACTCGATCTTGTCCTCCGTCGCGGTCAGCGTCTCCTGCAACTGGATGAAGCTCTCGACGGCGCGCAGCTGCGGGTAGTTCTCGGCGACCGCGAACAGTGACTTCAAGGCCCCGGACAGAACGTTCTCAGCAGGGCCGATCTTGCTCGGATCACCCGTTGCGCCGGCACTGACGGCGTTGGCACGGGCCTGCGTCACAGCCTCGAAGGTGCCCTTCTCGTGGCTGGCATAGCCCTCAACCGTGGACACCAGGTTGGGGATCAGGTCGTGGCGGCGCTTGAGCTCGATGTCGATCTCGGACCACGCCTCCGATGTTCGGTTGCGCTTCCTGACGAGGCCGTTGAAGGCGAGCCACAAGCCGAGGGCCAGCAGCACGACGACGACGATGATGACGATGAGTACAGCCATTTGGGGCGACTCCTCCTAGCTCGAGTATCCGGACACTATCGCCCCATACCCCCAAGGGCCACGGAGGTGATCCTAGCCCAACGCCTGCTGCGCCTTGGTCGGCTCGTGCCGGGCTTCTTCGCCTTCGCCGGTACTGCCGATTCGCTCAGGACTCGCTACGGTGCTTGCAATGGCCTACGTGTTTCTCGAGCATCCATCGTCGCTGGAGCACGCCACTCCAGTCGCGCCGCGTGTCGGGCAGCCGGTGATATCGGTGAACCCCGAGCGGGCAGCGCGGATCATTGCGATCCAGCAGGAGCTCTCGGCGCGCGGCTGGCTGGGATTTGAGCGCATGCGGTCTCCCGCCGTCGATCGATCTGTGCTGACCGCCGTTCATCCCGAGCCCTACGTGGCGTCGATCGAGCGAGCGTGCGCGTCCGGAGGGGGACACCTCGACGAGGACACCGTAGTCAGCGAGCGATCGTTCGAGGCGGCGCTGCATGCGGCCGGCGGGGCGGTGAGGATGGTCGACCTGCTGTTGGACGGGGAGGCGGCGGCGGCGTTCAGCGCGCACCGGCCTCCGGGTCACCACGCCGAGCCGATGCAGGCGATGGGGTTCTGCCTGTTCAACAACATCGCGGTCGCTGCGCGGTACGCGTTGGATGCGCGCGGCGTCGAGCGGGTGATGATCGTGGATTGGGACGTGCACCACTCCAACAGCACCAATGAGATCTTCCACGCGAGCGATCAGGTGCTGGTTGTCTCCATCCATCAATCGCCGCTGTACCCGGGGACCGGGGCGGCCGACGACGTCGGGGACGGCGACGGCCGGGGCTTCACGGTGAACCTGCCGGTGCCTGCGGGATCCGGGGACGCTGTCTGGGTGTCGCTCGTCGAGCACGTTGCCGTGCCGCTCGCGCACGCGTTCGAGCCGCAGCTGCTGCTGGTCTCAGCGGGATACGACGCGCATCTCGAGGACCCGCTCGCGGATTGCACCGTGACCGACGAGGGGTTCGCGGCGATGGCGCGGGCGGTGTGTGGAGCGGGCCAGTCGCTGGCGGCGCCTGTGGGCGCTGTGTTGGAGGGCGGCTACGCGCTCGGGGCGCTGGGACGCTCGGTGGCGGCTACGCTCGAGGCGATGTCGGCGCCGGTTGGCCCGGCTGACGCGAACGGCGGTCGGGAGCTGCCCATGGCACCGCTCGCGCTCGCGGCGCGCCGGCGGCTCACCGAGTGGTGGCCGGCGCTTGCCGATTGAACGTCGTTACTCAGGAGGGCGCACCGGCAGCCCCGCAGCCGAAAGGTTGGGTACGGCTCGGATCTACAAGAAAGGTCAGATCACGATCCCCAAGTCGGTGCGCGAAGCGACTGGCTTCGAGATCGGTGACCGCGTGATAGTTGAGGCGTGCGACGACGAGATCGTGGTCCGCCGCCCGGTTGGCGTGCTCGAGTTCGCGCCGCCGCACCCGCGCAGCACGGACCTGCCTTGGCCGGAGATGCGACGCGCAGCGCGCGAGGATCACTTGCGGCGACGTCCCGGCGCGCGCGACGGATGATGATCGTCGATACCAACGTGCTGTTGCGCTCGCTTGAGGGGGCCACGAGCGCCCAGGCGAAGGCTGTCCGCAACCGCGTCCAGGATGCCCGCGAGTCTGGAGAGCGGCTCACGGTCCTCGCGGCGACCGTGCTCGATGCGGCCTACGCGCTGGCTAGCCCGGGCGCCGGCTACGGGTGGGATCGCGCCGACATCGCTCGCGCGATCGATGCGGTCCTCGATGAACCCGCGTTCGCCATCGAACATACCGGTGCGCTGCGCAGCGCGCTCAGCAGCTACCGCGCCAGACCGATCGATCTGCGCGATTGCCTGCTCAGCGCCGCAGCCACCGAGCATGCCACTCGCGTCCTCTCCTTCGATGAAGACCTACGGACGCTCGGCAACGGCGAACACCCCTAGTCGGAGGCCGCGCCTGCCGCGACCCAGTTGTGCGGCTCGGTCGAGACGGGGTCCCTGTGGACCCCCGTCCACGGCTCCTGGTCTGGGTCTTCGCCGAGGTGGTGCGCGGCGACACCGCAAGAAGGACTTTGTGCCTGCGCATCTACGTTACCTCCTCCCTATCATAGTCCGTAGCAGGTGGGGTCGTTCGACCGGTCGCGCACCCAATAGTCCGGATTTACCCACCATGCATACGGAGGACCGTCCGACTCAAGTAGGGCGTTGCCATTACTGGAGTCGCTCCAGCCAGAGTGCCAGTTGAAACTCGAGTCCTCCCACGCAAGGTTGTACTGCTCCGAGCACGCGGTTCCTCCGGTCGATGCTTCCTCGGTCCCGGTTCTGATCCGCGTGGCATCCAGCGGGTTGTTCAGCGAGAGACCGCTAACGGCCTATCCCGGAAGGATTATGTAGAGCTGGGTCGAATGTTCTGATCGGCCGGCCGTGTGCCACTCGATCAGGAGGTTCGTATGGGCTACTTGGTGAGTAAGGATGATGGCTGGCGGATGCCGGACTGGCTGTGGGAGCGGATCGTGCCGTTGCTGCCGGCGCCGCCGTCGCACCCGTTGGGTTGTCACGCGCCCAGGGTGCCGGATCGTGATGCGATGGACGCGATCTTGTTGGTGCTGCGGACGGGGATGCAGTGGAACGCGTTGAACGCGACCGGGGTGTGCTCGAGCAGCTCGGCGCACCGGCGTTTCCAGGAGTGGGAGCAGGCCGGCGTGTTCGCGGAGATCTGGCGCCAAG
>Ga0187860_1000677_pt1 | contig 32127 bp, 21 predicted proteins | sample June2016WEW_10_4_FD_132981 | JGI IMG/M metagenome (GOLD analysis project Ga0187860, IMG submission 132981) | Peatland microbial communities from SPRUCE experiment site at the Marcell Experimental Forest, Minnesota, USA - June2016WEW_10_40 | ecosystem: Environmental > Terrestrial > Soil >...
CCCTCGTTGAGAGGGAGCAGCAGCATTGCCGAACCGCACGCGAAAGGCTCGGAAGTGTCCACGACAACACATCCCCATTCTCGCGTTCGATTCCGCCGGGGATCTGATCGCTGCGGGGTATTCCACCACCACCCGAGTTGGCGAAATACGACCACGGCAGTCATTGCGTTGAGGCACACCGGGAAACCCGCGTCAACCGGTTGAAACATGGAGCAAACATATCTAGCAATAACGAGTTGTAAGCAGGTGTCGCAGAAAGGGCCTTATCTGTTACACCGGCTGTAGCGGCAATTCCATTCCAAAAACCACCGCGGCCAGTGGGTGCGTCTCGGCCAGGCGGTTCCCGCAGCGTTCCACTTCGCGGTTCGTGGCACAATAATTGGCCAAACACAATGAGGCAGAACTCGCTCTAATCAGTGATCAAAGAAGCATTCGCAGACAGCCAGACCAGCCAGGTGGGAGATCCCGCAGCCAATCCAACCCAAGCCGCGATGCCCAAGCCGGATTCCTCAAGCATCGTCACGTCGATGTCGGCTGCGAAGACACCCTCACCCTCGCCTTTGTCGGAACTGGACCAATGGGTATCGGCAGAACGGCTTCTTGAAATCTTATGGGATGAACAGAGCCGCCCCAGCCTCCAGTGGATCAGGAAGGAAACCAAGCGGCGAATGTTGCCGCACCTTCGCCGGGGTCGCCTCATTTTTTATCGGCCGCGTTCTATCATGGATTGGTTTAATCAGCGGGAATGCCGACCGAACAGTATGAAGTAAGGGGAACTTCGGGTCCCTTCAATATCGAGCGCACCTAAAGGTCCTTCGTCGCCCTGCCTGCTTACCGGATTCTCCTCGCCGGCGAACTGGAAAGGACAAACGTGTGCGGAACCATTACCTGGCAAGGTTCGGGGCACGTGAGTTACAGCATTTCAAACTACCAGAATGGCAGTTTTGGCATCACCTTGGTGCGGGCCCCGGTGGCGGAGGCGCGGCTGAACCGCCGAACCCAGCCCCAGATCCGTTACTTCGGTCAATTCAGAACGGGCATTCTGCTGTCCTCTGTTTTGCTTTTCTTCGCTTCTGGGCGAAGGAATCGACATCGGTATCCCCCGAGAGAAGAAAATCCAAGAAATCCACGCTGGAGTACTTGCACGTCTGGCAGACGCTGAGCAGGATCAGGTACTCCTCGATTCCCTTGGCGGTGGACAGCCCCAGAATGGCACGCCTCAGTCGGGCAAAGGCTTTGATCGCGTGCTCAGCGTTGTTGTTGTTCCACGGAATGCCATCATGGCTCAAGAAGGTAAACAGGCCTTCTCTGTTTTTCAAAAAGCGTTCCTTCCACTTCAAGGCTGGCTCGCTTCTATGCGTGATGTTGATCCTTTTTCGATAGAACCGGGCAACGTCAACTATGTGCTTTCCGAGGAAGCGGGACTTCAGGCCCCATCTGTCAATTGTCTGCACGATGCTCCTGAGCAATTCGCCGAATTCGACCACCATCCCTTTTAGTTCCTCATCATATGGGTAATCGAGAACCGCGTCGTTAAGGTCACGCATCAGGTGAATTAGGCACTTCTGCTGAGGGCAGGGCAATGCGTCGTAGGGGGAATAGAAATCGGAGACGATGACGCCCTTGAACTCCTTGAGCGCCTGCTCAACGAAGGTGCCCTCCCTTGTTTCCGTGTAGAAATAGGCAACTTCGTGAAATGTGGCAAAGACCCACACGTAGCCTCGCTTGTGCTTCAAAACGATCGGTGTTTCATCGGCGTGAATCAGATTTCCCTTCAGCATTTTGGCGAGGATCCGAGCTCTGGCATCGGCGTAATGTTCTGCTGCCCTGGACTTCATGCGATGGACTTCCCCCTCTTGCAGTCCAAGTCCGAAAAGGTGGTTGAGCTCATCGGCGACTGCCCGCTGGGTCATGCAGAGGTCGACAATCTTGAACATCATGAACATTACGAGGTTACGGCCGCACCATCCCCACGGCTTGATGTGCTCAGGCTTTCCCAGGTAGCTGTTGCAGTGGCGGCACCACAACCTGTCGAAACGGTAAGTTACCACCCAACGCTTCAAACCGAACCGGCTGAAACGGATGTCATAGGTGGTCTTCGTGGCTGACCCGACCTTGTCCATCCGCCTATCGCAGTTCGGGCAGACCGGTTCCCGGGCTAACACCACCTCCTCGTTGGTTCTCTTAATCCTTTTTTCACGGCACTTCCGCGCCTTGGATGCGCGATTCAAGAGCTGATCCGTCCTGATATACACCCGCTCCCGTTGAAAGTCCCACCGAGCAGCTTTGTTAATACTGGCAAAGCTCTCGATGGCACTGGAGAAACGTGGCCAGAGCGTGTCTTTCGATGTGGAGGGTTCGGCAAACACCGCTTTCGGGTCGGTTCCATTTTCGAGATCGCTCCGGTGGTCAGGGCTACACAGTTGTGTCAGCGTATCAGTTAGTGTCTCCAGGGCTTGGCAATCTTCAGAGTTGTAGTTGATCAATTCCTGTTTCAACGCCGGATCGCCTGATTTCTCCCATTGGGTTCTCCAGATGATTGACTGGGTGCCGGACGCATTCGCGGATGTCCAGTGGCACCCTAGCCATGCTCCGATGTCCTTCAGCCGGTTGGAGTACGTAGGAAAGTAAATCTGCGCAAAGAGGAATGAGAGCGCGTTTAGGGCCGCCTTGATCCCGTAGCCCGCCGCCGAACTATCCGGCGGCCTGTAGTACCGGTCACACATTCTCTTCAGAAAGGTGGTTTCGTAGCTGCCGTAGTGGATGAGTACTGGATTTGCGATCGTGCTTAACAGTTCGAGAAAACCGGACCAAACCGTCTTTTCCTCTTCGAGTGAGCTTGCCCAGAAGCTGTACTGCACCGCGGAGCCGGCTCTGTGAACCCGTGCGCCGACAAGGTAGTAGAAGTCACGGTCAGGAAGCCCCTCGACATCCAGGTAAACAGGCGTGCCGTCAATCTTCAGCTCCGGCCTTCCGACGATGTGGATCTTCCTCTCACGGATGGCCAGAGCCCTTAAAGCATGGTGGTATTTTTCACGTCGGTCGCGGAGTCGCTTTGGCCGCCTTCGAGGGCGGAACGTGTACGATAGCTGGGTGACTGTAAATATGCCTTCGCTATTGAATTTTGATCTCTCCTTTCCCTTCATGTTTGACAGGAGGCTGAGGTCGTCTTTAGCAGTCGCTTCCTGCCTGCACCTGGCTTCGAACTCACACTCCGAGCAGCGACGGTTGAGCACCAAGTCAGGGGGCGACCCGCTAGAAATCATGGTGGCGATCTCTTCCACTGTCTTCCGCGCCTGCCGAGCCAATGGCGTGGTCTTGATTTTCATCGTGACCAACTCGTCTCCGTGGACGATTTTACCGGCGGTGATCTGTCGGCCCAGTACCTGCGAGAGCGTGAGCGCATCGTAGGCCAGTAAGAGCTTGTCGTCTTTAGTGAGATTGTTATCGCGGATGAAGCGAATTGGCACCAGGTGGGCAGCCCTAGTTCTGCTTTTAGGTACGCGTTCGAGCGCATCGATTGCCGATTCGAGAAACCACTGCTCGGGTTGCGGCCCTGGCTCTGCGCCCCCGTCCCCGGGGTGACGGGGTCTTTCGGTCACTGCCAGAGCGTCTGATTGCACACTGTCGGAAGCGTTGACCCACGGCGCTTGCACCACAAGCTCCGCTGCTATCCGCCACTTGGCTGGCTTGATACCGTCGCTAGTCGGCGCCATCACCCGTTCGCCGTTGGGCACCGTTTCCAGCAACCGTTGTAGACTCTCGTTGCGATAGGCTTGGTTCTGCTGCTTCACCCATTCGGCGTAGACGTTGCCTGCACCCCGCTCGGCTTGGGACAGGAGCCAGCACTTCGTGGGGCAGTTTAGATATGCTTGGAATAATTCAGCCTTTAGTTTCATAGGGTTTACCGTAACGCTCCAAGGTCGCAACGGCGAACCCTTGGCCATTAGGGTACAGGCACCGCAACTTGGCCGGTGACTTAGCTTAGACGGTGGCGGACTGGGGCTGCGGGCGACGGTGCCTTTGTCCGCTTATGATGTCAGGATGCGCTGGGCCTGATACCAGTAGTGGAATGCCTGGGGATTGGCACCTTTGAGGCGAGTGAGTGGCGACCATGGCGGCTGAATTTGAAGGTCGCGCAGGGTGGTGACTTGGTCAGGGTGGAAGCGCAGCGAGTCAATCGTAGGATTCGGAGGTTGACGCTGCATCCAGGCGGCAAGGCAGGCGGCTTTGGCGGCGGCGATGCGCGCTTCGTCGCGGCGAAAGGGCTGATTGACGATGTGGTTTTGCAGACCAATGATGCCGTCCTGGAGGAAGAGGCCGTGTTCGGTGGCCTTACCTCCTCTCAGGTCGAGCTGACTGTAAAGAAATGCTGCTTCGATGGAGTCGTTCAGGGTTTCTGCCAGGGTGAAGGCAGCCTGGCGATAGACGAGCTGCCGGGCGTGGGTGGCGGCATATACCGCCGCGGCGACCCGCAGATCGGTGGCGACATCGAACAGGACGGCGACATCGAATAGTTGTTTGGCGATGTCGGTTTTGCGGAGCGGATTGTAGAGGATGCCGATGGTGCGCGGGGCAAAGGCGGTGAGCTTGTCGCCCAGTAGGCTGTTAATGGTGGGGACTGGGACCCGCACTTCGCGTTCGGGTGTGATGAAAGGGGTAGCGATTAGCACCGGCTCGCAATGGGGCGCCTCTTCGCGCTCGAACAGGACATCGAGGAGAACGTGGTCGGTCTTGGGTTCGATGGTTGAGGGGTAGAACACGCGAAAGTGCTTTTTTGGGGGCAAGTCTCTGTCACGCTCGGCGTCGTGCTCATACCCGGTGAACGGGGCGAGTTTGGCCACGGTTTTGAGGGCGGCGGCCAGTTCCTCGGACTTCACCTGGGTGACAATGTCCACGTCAATGGACAGGCGCCGGATGGGATTGAGGCGGAGGAGGAGGCTGGTGCCGCCTTTGAACTGGATAGGGAGGCTGGTTTCGGCGAGGTGGCCCAGAAGTTGGAGGGCGACTATGGCCTTCTCAAGCATAACGGGGTTGCGGCACCCAATTTCCGATGCTTTAGCCCGAACCCACTCGTTTACAAAGCATTGACGGGCAATCATTGGGCTTTGGGTCAACTGACTAAAGCGGAGTTTTTCAGAAATTCCGCTTTGATATGTTGGATGAGGTGCAGCCCAGCCGGGCGCCGTTCCCGGGCATAGTCCAGTACCCCGGCCAGCGAGACCCGCGAGTGGCCGGCGAGATTGGCAAACATGCGAAAATACTCTCCCTCGTCCATCAGGTGCAACGTCCGGCGCTCAATGAACAAATCGACTAGCAGCCCCTCGACCGTCACGAGGTGGCCATCGCGCGGCTGGGTCGTCGGCCTGGGGCGGATGACCACCGTGCGCTCGCGGATGGCGAATTCGCGGGCTGCCGCTCCGCGTGGGTTGAGGTAGATGTCGTAGCCAGCATCTCGCAGCCGGTCAGCCACGCTCACCATTGCGTCCCGCTCGGTGTGGATGAAAGCCACAAAGCGGGCGAGGAGAAGATGGCCGAAGCTGCGGACTTGTTCCGTGGACCAGCAGGCGAAATCCAGCAACGGAAATGCCTGCTCGACCTGCCGCGCCAACCGTGCGACGGGTTTCGCGTTCAACACGCTTGGCGAGGCGATGCGGGAGTACCAGCCGCGCCCGGCGTCGTGGATGAGACGGCTGCGCATGAATTGGGAAAGATAATCGCGCAGAACCGGGGGCGGGCAGGCCACGCCGCGTTGTTGGAGCCAGGCTCGGACATCGGCCATGCTGAAATAGGCAGCGCTCTGATTCAGCGCCGGCAGACACTCGTCACGGAGCAGGCTCTTTATATTGGTAGTTTTGCCGGTGGTCATGGTAACCGCTTTCTTGGGGGTTTTCCAGTGGCGAGGGAGCGGCGTTCGGCGGCGAATTCCTCTTGAACCGAGCTGATGAAGATGCAGTGGGTCATTTCAGAGTGCTGTTTTGGAATTGATGCGCCGGCGAGCAGGTTGGCGATGATGACTGGTTCACGGCCTTAACCCTCGTCTCCTGTCTCAATGCCACGCATCGGATATTTCATCCAAACCCTTCCGCAGTTCGGTAGTCGCCTCCGGCTTCAAATCCGTCTCCGCCGTCACCTCCACCGCCAGATTGAACCGTATCTTGATCCCGTATTTCGCCTGCAATTCCATTATCGCTGTCAGGCCATCAGCCAGGTCCTGTAGCTCGTTCGGCTGGAGATAGGCGTGATACGTCACGCCCTTGTCGTTCAGCGCACCACCGCCACCGCCGCCGCCACCGCCGCCGGCGCCCGCGACCGCCTTCAGCACCACCTTGGCGGCAGCAGAAGGGTCGCACGGCCACCCGGCCGAGTCAGCATCCCATTCTACAAGCCGCGCCCGCAATGCCCCATCCACCGCCTGCGCCACCTGATACCACGGCACCGGCTTCGCGCGTTGCGCCGAAAGCTGGGCCAGGATGCCCGCCACGTTCGCCTTCCCGCCCTTCCAGGCCGCCGGCACGTTCGCTTGCAGGATCGCCGCCGCGACGATTGGCTCCGGCGGAGGTAGCAACAGGCTTGTGTCGGTCAGCACGCCTGCCGGAATCCCTTCCCTGAACAGCGACGTCGGCCCCGACACCAGCCACAGGTCGCCATCGGCCACCGCCTTCTCCACGGCGGCGCTCACCACCCCCGCGCTCGCCTTCGGCACTTGCTGCCCTCCCATGTAACCGCCTCGGTCCACTTGCACCACCTTGCCGCCGGCGAAGTGCGCTTTGAACTCCGACAACGCCAGCTCCGCCTTGGCTTCCCACAGGCCCGGCAAAGTCCCCTTGCGCAGCAGCGCGCCCGGAATCTCCGCCAGTTCAGCCGCCGTGCTCAATACCACTTCCAAATCCGAGTCCTTCAGCGCCTCCTCATCGGGCCGCGAGCGCCACCAGGTCCGCACCGTTTGGTCCGGTCGCTTTAGCCGCAGCACGAAATCGCCGGCCACACAGCCGTCCACAAGCGTATCCACAATGGCCGTCGCGCTCAGCATCTTCGGCAGGTGTGGATATTGCGCAAACGCGCTCGCCAAATCCTTCACCCGGCGCAGCGTGTCACCCTCTTTCCACAAATCATAAGGCCCGTCCGGCAACAGGGACTCAGCCGTGATTTTCGTCTCTTGCAGCCGCGAGCGAGTGGTGTCCGCCTTGAGCGTCATAAACAACGGGTCATCCGTGATGCTCAACTTGAACGCCTGGATGTCGTTGCTCTCCGAAACCGTCACCATCATGCACCACGCCTGCCGGATGGCATCCGGCACCATCTTCTTCGCCTTCTCCATTTCCACCGTCAGCCGTTGCATGCGCTGTGCGTCCACGCTGCCTTTCTTGGCTTGCTCCTTCAGCTCTGACTCCACTTGTTCCCACGCCAGCAAATCCGCAATGCGGCTGCGCACCACTTCCAACCCGTCTTTTGACGGCACCGCCAGGATCACCGCGTTGCGATAGACGCGCGGCTTGGCCGCGCTCGTCGTCTCATCAATGAACTTCCGCGCCACCGCCGACGGCTTGCCCGACTCCGAGAACGCCTCCGGCCCCAGCACGGCGAAGTGAAACTTGCCGTCATCTTCAATGTCCGCCGGCTTGTCCGGCAGTTGATGCACCCGCACGCCCAGGCCCGAAGCGCCATCCGTCAGCTTCTTCACGTCGCGAATCGCCTTGTCGAGCCGCACGGCGATCAGCCCCTTGTCATTCTCAATCTTGCTCTTCTTCTCCCGATGGATTTGCGTCAGGTTCGGCTTGTTCCCCAGCCGCCAATCCTCTGGCAGCGTGCCGCCTTCCGTCGCCGTGAACTTGTCGTCCAGCCAATAGCTATCCTGCGCCCACCGCATCAGCGCCTTTTCCAGCTCGATGCGATCAGGGTTCGTCGGCGCGACCGCCAGCTTCAACTCCCGCACGTGCGCCTTCTGGCCCACCGGCTGCGAATAGAAAAACGTCGTCAGCACCGCCTGCTCCACCTCGCGATTCGCCAGCCCCGCGAAGTCCCGCTGAATCCCCTTCGCGAAGCCAAGTTCGCGGTTCAAAATCCCGCTCCACGCCACCTTCTGCCCTTCGGCGGATTGCGCGTCCGCAATCTCCACCAGGTCGCGCATGGCGTCCGACAGCCCTTCCTCGCCCAGCTTCTTCAGAAACACATTCGCGCCCACCATCGGGCACGGATCAACGCCCGCCGAGTCGCGCAACGCCATCGCGAACAATCGCAGCACGCCGCGCGTGCGTTGGAATTGGTCCAGTTGCACCCAGTTCGTGTAAAACACTTCTGTCAGTTCCGGGTGAAACGGGTAGCTCTCCACGTAGCGTTTCTCCGCAGCTGCACCCTGCTTCTTAACGATTTCATCGTGCGCGGCGATGCCCTTGAACGCCGCTATCGCGTGCGGACGCAACGCTTCCTTGTCTTTGATGCTTTCCGGCTTGAAAAACCGGCGGCGCAACACCTCGGCCACATCCTCCTTCACCACCGGCTCGACCGCCTCTTCCTGCTGCCTAGCGAAGATTTCCTTCAACGCATTTGTGATCTGCAAGCCGGATTGATCCATCCACTTGAGTTCCGACGCCAGCAGCGACGCCACAATCGCACACCGGTCCGTCTTCACGGCCGCCTGTGTCAACGCCTGGAAGAATGCCTGCAATTTGGCCAGCCACGCCTTGTCCTGCGCCACCTTCTGCCGCGCATACATCAGCACCTCATCCAGCAGAATGAGCGACGACACGCCCTCGGCGTTCGGGACGGCCAGCAAGTCCATCATCACGTTTTCCGCCGGCGCGGTGTCGCGCTCGGCCATGCCCTTCCCGCCGTTCAGGATTTCCATCCCTTTCTTTCCCCCCAATTGCCACGCCAGCACGCTCCAGGGATGGAACAGCCGGGTTATCTTCCCCGTCGGGTCGGCCACCTCGGCACCTGTCTCCAGGTCCAGCTTGTCGAACGAGATGGCCGCGACGCGCGCCTTCGGCAGATTCTTGCCCAGGTCAATGTGGGTGCGGAACTCCTCCACCGCCGGCAGGTCCGGCAGCGAGGCCGGATCGTCCACCAAGTGGAACAGTGTGATCAGCGTGTGCGTCTTGCCGCCGCCGTAGGTCAGGTTCAGTTGGCGTACCGCCTTGTCGCTCTTGCCCGCCAGCCGCCGCACCACGTCCCGCACCAGGTTGCGCAGGTTGTAGGTCGGGTAGGTGAGGGCGAAGAACTTCGCCGGGTCCTCGTAAATCGGGCGCTTGCCCTTCTTGAGGATGACCTCATCCAGATCGGCGGCGAACATCGCCAGCGATAATTCGCCCGATTTCAATTCATCACGAAGCTGGACCACTTCGTGCCAAGGCTTCCATTTCGGTGTTGGCGGCATAATCAGTTCTATTTTGTCAGTTTGCTAAATTCGGGTCTCTACGTCCAATCCCAGCGAGCGCGTCGTGTCGGCCTTCGCCGCTTTCGCGCCCAGGTGGTTGCTCAGGCTTTCCAGCAGCGAGCGCTCTTCACCGGCCTGCTCCGACAACTCAATCAGCGATTGAATCAAACGCCCGAACAGCTCATTCCGGCGCAGGGCGTATTCGTCCAGATAATCGTCCACCTTGCGCACATCCCCGTCGCGCCACAGGTGCATCAGCCGGTGAACCCGATCAATCAGCGGAATCTCACGCCCGCCCACGGATTCAAAGCCCATCCGTTTTTCCTTCCGCTCCTTCCACGTCCGAAGGGTGAACTCGCCGCCGCTCATTTCCTCCGCCGGCTCGGCGCCCTCATCGCCAGTTTCTTCTTCCGATTCTTCCGGCTCGGGCACGGCGCTGCCCTTCACCTTCACTAGGTTCCAGGTGCGCTCCAGTTCCGCGTCAGAGAGACCGCAACTCACCGCATACAAGATACAGGCACCCGCCGGAGCTTTCTCAAAACCAAAATCATTGCGATGGAGCAAATAGTAGCTGGTGACGGGATCGAGTCGCTCTGTGCCGGACTCGATATGGAGCACACGGCCGACTACGAACTCGATGACAATGCGCCGCACAGCGTCGAGAAATTCTTTCACTGACAGAAATTCATTCGTCGGGCTGTTCGCCTTTTTCACCGCCGGATATTTGCTGTAAGCCTCCATCGCCGGTCCGGTCGCAGCCCAAACAAAGTCCGGCCCGCGTATTCCCGCATCCCAAAACTCGTGCAACTGCGCGGCGATATTCTCCCGCATTTCTGCCATCACACGGTTATCCCAACCAACCTTGGCCAGCGGATCACGCTTACGGCATACCAACCAAACCGATGACGCGAGCGCTGCAGACGATTGCGCCCGCATTCGAGATTCTTGCTCAGTTGCAATAGGCCAAGACCCGTCCACTACAAACCCGGCACGGATGATTGCAGAAACCAACGTCTCCCAAGCATCGGGATGCTTATGGGCAAAGACGATGACCAGCCGCCCATGCGGAGTAAGGGACGAATGACACGCTTGAAAGGCTCGCGCCATGCCATCTTCGTATGCTTTCCTTGAAGCATCCGAATCTCCCTTGTGCCGGGCAGCATCGTCAATCAACTCTCCGTCCCCAGCCTCGTGATTCCATTTTGGCGCGAGCGGTTCGGCAAACGCAGCATCCATCTCCGGATTCATCCCGTAGAGCATGCGTCGCAGCCAGACATAGAAGAAGTCCATCAAGTCCGAGTAAGGAATCGCATCGTAGTAAGGCGGATCGGTGACGATACAATCGAATAGCGCTCCTCGTGGTTTCGTCGCCGACAACATTTCCACCTTTGGCGGTAATTCGCTGAGTTCCCAGTCGCTGTAGGTATCCAAACCTGTGCAGATACGGTCCAAACACAAGATGTAGCTGCCTGCGAGTTCGCCGACGGCATTTCCCTCTGCGAAATCCCAGACAATCGGAAGCGCAAATCGGACGAATGAATGATTGATGGTCGGAACGTCTATCTTCCACTGAACCGCCATGTTGGCAAAATCCAACAAGCGGCTCATTCCACATGCAAGGTAGGCGCTAACAGCCTCAATCCAAGTCTTACTTTCTTGCTGCCCAACCACTCGCACTTGGCGTGTCGCCTTTACCAAAGTGGCCAACGCAACCAACTGCCGATTTGTGAATAGTTTTCTCCAAACGTCAAAACCATATTGGTCAACAGAGAAGGCTCGCGAAGCGCCAGGACCGCACTTTGGAGTTGCCTCATTCGGCAGACCAAAGGGGACGTCTTCAAATGCCCTTAACACCTCTTCCTCAGAAATATCCGCCGCTCGCAAGTCACGATCTGTTGGCAGCCGAAATTCCTTTCCGTTAGGTCCGTCCATGACCACGGCAGTTATCATGTGTCCAAGTCGGCCATTTCGCCCCTCATAACGGATATCCTCTGTCTGCAAGATGGTCGAGCAGCATGGACACTGCACCCCGGCACGAGACATTGTGCCCGCGCCAAGCTTCTTGTCGTGCTCCCGCTTCTGCGCCGGATTACCACCGCGCTCCGGCACGTTGTGTTCGATGGAGAACACAACGCCCGTTCCGTCCGGCTTAGCTTCCATCAACAACCGGACTCGCCGGTTATCCTTTTTGCATAGCCAACATGTTTTGAGGAGCGGAATTGTCGCCCGGCAGTTCTTGCACGTCACTGTCCGCGCCCGCAAATAAGCCATTGACGGCTTCGCCACCCAGCGTGGGTTGAACTTGTCCTCCAGATAATCTTCCGACAGGTCCTCATTCAACGTATCCGCACTTGCCACACCATTCTGGTCCGGCTCAATCAGGCGCGTTGGTTGCGGCTCAAAGGGCTTGCCTGGTGTCAGTGGCTGCCAGTCGGCGTAAGTTGGATACAAATGCGCCAGTTCCTTGCGTGCATCAGCCAGCACCTTGCGTCCCCACGCTCTAACGTGCCAAGCCAAGTTTGCATCCAGCGAAATCCCTGCGGCTTCGGTCAGCCCACCAAGGTTCACTTCGTCTTGTACAAGTCGGCCCTTTTTGCCGTGGCCAAGTGATTTTAACGCCTTGCGTAACTGCGCCCCTTTTAACCCATGAACGCGTTCAAAAAATTCCTCCATGAACCTGGCATCGCGAAGAATGAAATCCGGAAGTGGACACTTCTGACCCGCTAATCTCTGAGGATATTCAAGTGTGCACTTCTGAACAAACCACGCGACGGGGTTTAAGTCGGCAGCGGTCACTTCGCAGCCCAGCCGCATCGCCTCCAGCGGAATTGCCCCGCCGCCGGAGAATGGATCGAGCACCTTCGGCGCGCGTCCGCCATTCGCCTTGTGAGTTTCTTGCCGAAACCAGTCCAGCGTTGCCTTGTTTTCGATTTCCCGTTTCCACCGCAGAATACCACCCTCCGTCACCTGTCTTACCCGGCCCTCCTTGTCTTTTTCGTCAACCAGCTTCCCACCGAATTTCTCGCACAATGCTTTGCGTCCTTCCGGCGTGCCGGGATCAGGCAGCAGCGTTGCCAGCAAAGCCGCTCGCGAGGCCGCCAGTGGTCGCCGCGCCGGCCAGATATGCAATGTGGAGATATGCCCGTGCCGCACAGCCTTCTCATGGACAGAATCCATTGAAGCCTGCTTCAGTGGAAAGGCGTGTTCAATCAATCGTGAGTAATCGTTCATCGTAGTTCTGCTTTGTGATAATTACTGGCCGGCCCTCGCGAGTAGCTGGCCGAGGTAATTCGCCCGCTCGTTCAGGTAGCGCACCAAGGTCCAAGAGCCGGTGTTCAAGATCCTGATCTTCTCGCGACTGTATGCCGCACATTCGTCGGGATGTTGCCGCAGATAATCCCGCAACCGAAGAGCGCTGCGCCAAAAGTCCCCGTCCCGTTCAACCACGTGCAGATTAAACCAACGCTCCCCACGCTTCCGGTAGCACAGCTGTCCCCGGATCAGCCGGTCTCCGAGGTACTCATACCCATTTGTCTCCAAATTGAATGGAAGGTGTTGCGCATCGGCAAGGGCATCAACCCCAACAAGCACATCAATAAATTGGACAGCAGCGAGGCCTGGCACGGCGGTGCTGCCTATATGCTCAATTGGGACGTCGGCGCCCAGCGCAATTCGCAGGAACCCTGCTTCTTCCTCAAACCAACGCATCCACTTCGGATCGTGCGGCACCACTGTAATCTGCTCATCAATCACATGCCGCACCGGATTCGGAGATCCGTCCTCCTGTTGCCGCATCTCCCAGAACGTCCTGGTCGCATCAAAACTACGTACATCATCGCCCTGCAGGTCTCCAAACGAGTAGCCCCAGTGCAGATCCCCCCATCCCTCATCCCCCCTTATCAAATCTAGGTTCGTTCCCCGGACATACATACGACTCCGCAGGTCTCCATGCTCGACTTCGACATTCAGCGAACCCCTCAGCTTAAAGTCGGCACCCTCAAATTCGCCGTACTGTGTAACACCAGCAACCAAGGGATAGTCCGGGTCCAGAATGATGTCCCTAAGCCTACGGAAGGCCGCAAAATGAGTTCTGCACGGCGCACTCAGGCTAAGCCGCATTAGGTCTGCAAACCGGTCCTGCGCCGTCTCTATCCCTATGGTGTCGAATGAGAAGCCCTCTTGCGCCAGAATTTCCTTATAAGCCGGCTCTTCGGTTCCCAGATCGACAAAGAACCTAGCAACCCGGACTTTATGTGCAGCGCCACAATACCCTCCGAGAAAGAAATCGACTTCAAAATCCCTCGTAAGGTGCTCCCGTATTTGCCCGTGAAAGTACCTATGAAACCTCAGCGCGACCTCGCAGATCCTCTCAAAGGTCACGGACTCTGGGGGACCAACAAACTGCGCTTTGGCCAGGTTCTCAGCCAATAGTTCCTTCAAGAGGAACGCCGTCAAATAGCTTCCCGCGAAAGCCATCCCATACTTCCTATCAAACAACTGCTGAGCCTGACCGGTAGCTGCATCCGTGGCGGACCTAACGCGGATCGGTATTTCCAGCACCTTGATCCCACTATACGGCATCACCACAGTCCTGGGTTCCTCATTAACCACAGTGTTTACCACAACGCCGGAATCCGCGGCAAAAAAGACTCTGCTGCTATGCCGATCCTCGTACTTCCATGCAACGCACAAGCTCATGTCACCTCATTCGCGTCTTTCGCGTGCTTCGCGGTTTCCACTTCTGAAATCTGCAATCATAACTCTCGAATCAAGCCCCCTCTTCCTCCAACAATCGCCCATACAGTTTCAGCCGATCCTCCAGCACCTTCTTGTCCGGCAGCTTGGTAAGGTATTCGGATACCTGCATCTTGTGTGGTCCATGCGCCAGCAGCAGTTCGACGTGCTGCCGTTTCTTCGAGGTGCAGAGGATCAGACCCACTGGCTCATTTTCACCGGAGCGCCACTCGTGCCGCTTGAGCCACGACAGGTAAAGGTCCATCTGGCCCTTGTCCGCCGCCACGAAAGCCCCAATCTTCAAATCCACCGCCACCAGGCAGCGCAAGCCCCGATGATAAAACAGCAAGTCCAGGAAGTAGTCCTCGTCGTCCACCCGCATCGGATACTGCCGCCGAATAAAGCAAAACTCGCTGCCGAGTTCGGTGAGAAACTGTTGCAGGTTGCTGATTATCGCCGCTTCCAGGTCTTTCTCCGAATACGCGCCGGTCAGCCCCAGGAAATCCAGCAGATACGGGTCCTTGAACGCTTCGCGGTAGTGCGCAACCTCCGGCGGTCCCTTCTGTTTCTCCAGCTTGATCAGCGCGCGCGTGTCGCTCGACAATGCCACCCGCTCAAACAAGGCCCCGGCGATCTGCCGCTGTAGTTCCCGCTTGGACCACCGTTGGTGGCAGGCTTGCTCAAAGTAAAACCGCCGCTGCCGTACATCCCCGATACCCAGGAGCATCCGGTAGTGCGTCCAGCCGAGGTGGTAGTGTTTGGCGAAATCCACCAGGAGCCGTTCGCCGGACTCGACCGCCGCTGGCTGCCGAACTGCCAGAGAAAAGGGTTTGCCAGCCGCTGGCTGGCGAATTGCCGGCAGCTCCGATTTGCTAGCCACTGGCTGGCGAATCTCGAAAACAGCGTGGAACCGCCGCATGTCCTGAAGGTTGGCCCGTGAGAAACCGCGCCCGTATTCGGTTTTCAGTCGGTCGCCCAGGCGAGCCAAGAGGGCTTCGCCGTATCCGGCCCGGCCGGGTGTGTTTTGAAGCTCCGTGGTAATGACCCGCCCAATGTTCCAATAGAGCGTTACCATCGAGAGATTGGCCGCCCTCACCGCCCGGTGACGCGCTTCCTCGATCAAGGAACGTATCTCCGGTAGCATCCCCTCGACTGCCTTGGTGACTTTCGCTTCAGGTGCTTTACTCGGCTTCATTTGTGTCGTTTCGTTCGCGTGTTTCGTGGGCTAAATCATGCCAGATGTTCCCCGGCAGCCAGGATGTCGTTTGCTTTCAGTTCAAACCCGGCGGCTTTCTCCACCAGCTTCGCGAACGGGTCTTGCACCGCCACCAGCCGCGGTGCGGCAGACCCGCAATCAAATACCGCATAAAGCCAGTACTCCTCGCGCCGGTTCGCCGCCGCCGCCCACTCGTTCGTGCTGATGTGAATGTTTCCCTGCCGCGCACTGCCCTTGACCTCAATGCAACGGCGTTTGCCTTCAGGACGGTGGCTCAGCACATCAAATCCCGGCCACGGCGTGTTCAATCCCGCCTGCAAAGACAGTTCGGGTGAGTGAACGTCTTGCACCCGTGCCCCAAGCGCCCGCTCGTGCGCCATCACCAACTCCATCGCCACGCGCTCCACCTCGGCGTCGTAACGCATGCTTTCTTCATCGTTCGCCGCCGGGCGCACCAGCACATGCGCCAGAAAATCCACCGGTCCGACGCCAATGAGCGCCGGCTCCCGCAACACCGTTTGCTCCGCGTCCTGCGAACGCCTCTCCCACGCCCGCTGCAAATCGCGGATGCGTTCAATCTCCCGCTCCGCTGAAGGATGCCCCTCGCGCCGCCGCTTGCTCCACACCGTGCGCGCCTCGACGAGTTCCTTTTGCTCGTAGAAAAACCCCTGTCGCAAGAATTCAACGCGCGATGCCAGGTCCGCGTTCAATCGGTCCCGATGCTTCTGTGTGAACTCCTTTGCCACCGTCGCGACCATGAACGCGCGCGCCTCCTCGATGCGGCCCTGTGCCGATACCGCCAGCCGCTGCGCGTCCAGCGGCAGCCCGCCCGTGCGCGGTTCAAGCAAGAGAAACTCCTCAATCGGCCGCACCGTCATCGTCCCGTCCTCATGTTGGCGCAGCGCCACCAGGCATTGCTCCAACACTTCGTCACCCTTCAAAGCCGCCAGCGAAGGATCAGCCCGGCGCAAAATCGTCACGGACGCCAGGTGCAGCAAGTAGGAGTGAGTCGAAGATGGGTCAACCACCACCGCGCCACGACGCGCATGAGACATCGCTCCGAGGTTCACCAGGCCCCGCAGTTCGTCGAATACGGGCTCCCCCGGATGAACCCACACGGCTCCGTTCTCCCCCCGAGGCGGTCGCGAGAAGGTGATCTCCAACTGGTCGCGCCCCTTCGCTTCCAACATCGGCAGCAGCGGGTCGAGCGCCCGTGGCCTCGTTGCTGTCAGCCGGAACCGTTTTTCGTCCACCGCAGCCAGTCGCAGATGCAGCATCGGCCCCGCGTCCTGGACAAACTGGCGGACGTATCCCGGCAGCAATTGCGAATAGACCTCTGCCGCCATCTTCTCCTTCAGCCCCGGCAGCCGGATGGCCACATCGCCACCGTCGCCGTAAATCCGCCGCTCCCGCTCCGCTATCGCCGCCACCTGCTCTTTCGTCAGTTGCCCGCCCAGGTCGAGCGTGAGCTGGTCTAGGTCCTCGCCCTCCAGCGACCGCCGCATGTAGTCGGTGATGCTCTTGCCCTCGAAGATGCGTCCGATGACATCGAACACTTTCTCCGATTTCAGCTCCTTCCGAATCGCTTCCAGCTTGTCCAGCAGCACCTTCACCACCTTGCCCTCGCGGGTCTTCCCGGCAATCAGGTTCAGGATGAACACCTCGGGCGCCGGCTGACCATACCGGTGAATGCGGCCCATGCGCTGTTCCAGCCGCGCCGGATTCCACGGGATATCGTAATTCACCATCACCCAGCAGAATTGCAGGTTGATACCTTCTCCGGCCGCATCGGTGCAGACCATGATCCTAGCACCGCCGTCTTCGATGGGCCGCTTGAAAAACGCGACCTGTTCGCCCCGTTCCAGGTAATTCATGCCGCCATGAATGCTCGCCACCTGCCCGGTGAAGCCCAGCCCATCCAGCCGGCTCCTGAGGTAGGTGAGCGTGTCGCGGTGCTCGGTGAACACCAGTAGCTTCTCGTTCCGAAAACGCTTGTCCTCGATGATCCCCTTCAACCGCTCGAATTTCGATTCGTGCCCCAGGTCCTGCACCTTGCGCGCCAGCACCAGCAGCTTCGACACGTAATCCTTCTCAATCTCCAAGTCCGCAATCGTGGTCGCCACGAAGCTGCCCAGGATTTCTTCCTCTGACCGCTCGTTCTCTTCCTCGCCCTCACCCCCGGCTTCTTCGTCGGCGGTGTGCGCGTCAAACGGATCATCCTCATCGCGCAGCCGCTCCGCTTGCCGCGCCAGTTTCACCAGGTCAATCCGCCCGGCCACCACGTCCTCAATCACGCCCTCCAGCCTCGCCAGCCGCCGCTCCAGGGACCGCAGCAGTGCGAACGTCGAACTGGCCATGCGGCGCTGGAACACCCCGAGCGCCAATTGCGCCGCCGTCTTGTTCAGCATTTTCGCCCGGTTGTAAATGTGCCGCAGGTATTCCGTCGTCTGGTCGTAAAGGGTCTGCTCGCTCACCGGCCCTTGCGTCAGGTCGTAAGAGAACGTGTCCGTATTCCGCTCCGGATAGAGCGGCTTCCCCTCAAACGTCACCATCTCTTCCTTGGTGCGCCGGATGAAGAATCGTTCCCTGCTCTCTCGCGGCATCGCTTGGAAAGCGTCAATGGTGCTGAACGTCTGCGGGTCCAGCAGTTTCCACAGGGCAAAAAACGGGTAGTCCTTCCCCATGTGCGGCGTCGCCGTCAAAAGCAGCAGGTGCCGGGCGCTCCACCCAAGCTTCCATTCCGCCTTCCGGTTCGCCACCCCGGCTAGCGCCTCGGCCAGCTCGTATCGTGCCGACCGGCGGATGGTCAGGTCCGCATCCTGCCGCGCTGACAGCTTATGCGCCTCATCAAACACCACTAGGTCGTAGGGCAGCACGCCCTCCTCGCTCAGGCGCAAGAACGCCTTTTCCCGGTCCAGGGTGTCCACCGAGCAAATTACCCGGTCGGCATTCGGCCCGGTCGAAAAAGGGTTGGTGGTCCGGGAAGACAGGTCCGCGCCCACCACCACGTCAAACTCCAGCCCGAACAACTCGCGCATTTCGCTCTGCCAGTTCCCCACCAACCCGGCAGGCGGCACCACGAGAATGCGGCGGATCAGGCGGCGGGCCAGCATCTCCCGGATGTAAAGCCCGGTCATAATCGTCTTGCCCGCCCCGGCATCATCCGCCAGGAGAAACCGCAGCCGCGGTTGGTTGAGCATGTGGTCATACACCGCCAGCCGCTGGTGAGGCAGCGGGTCAATCTTGGAAATCTCGGTCGCAAACGCCGGGTTGGCCAGGTGCCCGAAGGCCAGCCGTTCCCCTTCCACCATCGCCCGGACCGCCAGCCCATCCCCCATAAAGTCCACAACCTCGGGAACCGCCGCCTTACGCGCCGCGCCGGGCGACCTCGTTTCACTCCCCGTGACCTCTAGGAACTTCTGCCAAAACATCGGCAGCGGTTCCACCTTGCCACCCTCCCACCGAGAAATCGTGACGTTCGTCAGCCCGAGCCGCTCCGCCAGCTCTGCCTGCGTCCAACCCCGCGCCCGCCGCTTCTTTCGGACGACTTCCGCGTAATCTCTAGGCACGTCTGTCATTTCAACTCGACCAACTTAACACGGTTTAATTCCGCTTGTCAACCCCCACGCACCATGTTATTTTAACCACAGTTCGGCTGCGTCTTGGTGCGCCTACAGGCGACCGGGCGCGGCGGGGCCAATGAAATCATGATTATGAAGAATCCATCAATTGCGGGAACACTCAGCAAGCGTTTCCTGCTCAGCCTGCCCGAGGGTGTGTATCTGGTCAGCAACGTCATGGACGCCCCCGGCCAACCCATCTTCGCTCAGACCGTCGCCCCGGTCGCCCAATGCCTCACCCAGTGGCAGGCCATCGTCGCCGCCCGCGTCAGCCATCGCCTCTGCCACGTCTTCAGGAATCCTGCCGACTACCTGACCATGAGCCTCGATGTCCCATACCCCCGCGAGCGAAACTAAAACACCCTCCAGCCCTATGGACCACCAACGAGCAATTAATCGTCTCCGCACCCGCGAACTCCTTTCGGCCGCACTAGACTACGCCATCTTTGACCGACGCTCCGCAGACTACTTCTACGACCCGCTCGAAATTGAACACGCCGTCGCCAACCGCGCCACCATCATCACGGAGCTGGTTGAGGAGCTCCAGACCCCGGCCCATTACAGTCCCAGGCCCGCCTTTGCCTACTTCCCTCCCAAGAGCGACCTGTGCGACCGGCGCATGACCTACATCCCCATCAAGGACCTTACTGTGCGCTACGGCATCGCCATCCTTTTCGCCGAGCAAATCGAGACGGAAATCCACCCCCACTGCTTCGCCAACCGGCGCGCCGGCGAGGCCGATGCCGCCCGCAGGTTCACCGAAGACTTCTCCACCGGCGGCTGGGCCCGGTTCTGCCAGTGGCAGGCCGAAAGCTGCAACACCAATAACATCCTCCTCCGAACGGACATCTCGGCGTTCTACGACTCCATCTCTCACGACTACCTGATCGACGCCGTCTGCCGCCACCTCTCACTCCCCCAGGAGTGCGACCTGATAGTCCTGCTCCGGCGCCTCCTCGAGGTGCCCATCAGGTATTATTCACCCAGCACCCACAACATTGAAACCCCGGCGGTGCTCCGCCAGGGACTGCCCATCGGCGACGGCGTGGAGGGCTACCTCGCTAACATCTACCTGAAGGACCTGGACGATGCCATGATCGGACCCGGCGCGTCCTACGGCCGCTACGTTGACGACATCCGCCTCTTCGGCACTTCCCGCGAAGCGGTGCTTCGGAATCTCGGCATCCTTCAGGAACAACTCCTGCGCAAGGGCCTAAACCTCAACTCCTCAAAAACCAAGATCGCCGTGGACGAAGCGTCCCGGGGCGACCTGCTGTCCCGGGCCTACGAGGGCGGCGACTACGGCCAAGACGAAGACGAAGTGGCCGGATCGGAAATCGCCACCCGGATTGACGCCCCCTTTGAAGCATTTTCCCGCAGGTTCGCTGAGGACCAGGAGCTTCAGGAAGCCGGCGATGCCAAGGACTTCTGCAAATTCCTCGGTGCCCACGATGCCGACGGCCTGCCTCTGGTAGCCTTGGGCGACCGGCAAATCTGGCATGTAGAGCGCCTCCGCGACATCATGATCCATTGGCGCGGACCCGCCCGCCACGCGGGTTGGCTACTGGTCCAAACCGCTCTCTACGGCGGCGTGCCGGCACAGGCCCGGGACCGCGCCCGCCAGGTCATCCTCGAGCTTCTCGCCAGCAACACCCTCAACGCCTACAGCCGCTACCGGATCCTTCACCACTTGGCAAAGCTCAGAGCGTGCAGGACCGGCCAACCCTTCCGGTTCATTCTCCAGCTCACAGATACGGAGCGCCAGCAAATCGAAGCACTCCTGCCGCAATTCCTGGCCGCCCCGGCCTTCGAGCTGAACCTCATCGCCCTTTACACGTACCGGGTGCTGGGCAGGACCACCGCCCAGCTCAGGACCCTCGTCTCCCAGCATTGCCGCCAGGGTTGCGAGCCAGTCCGCAACGCGCTCGCCGCCGCCAGTGCCATCCCAACCACCGCGCCGGCCCCCGCCGCCGATGCGGCAGAACCCGACGCCATTTCAGAACCGTACTAAACATGAGAAAGAACTACTACAACCCCGCGACACACATCGGAAACCAGCCGGTGAGAGTCCTCAAATGGAATGTCGCACACACCCTGGAGTACGTTCACCCAGACTTCCCCAAGGAATTCCACGCAGTACTGGAGAAGCACGGTCTAAAGCCGTGCATAGCGTACGACTACTCGGAGCGCGCCATCGTGGACCCTCGATCCCCCGACCAACTAGTGCCCTTCGTTGACGAGAACAAACAGATAACCATCCAGGAGACCTTTCTCTCCATGGTCTGGGCGATGTGTTATTCGCACTTGGCCTTGTTTGAGGAACAGAATTCCAAACCCATCCTCAATCGCATCTACGGCCACAACCACGTCATTGACCAACGCGCAATCCAAGACGGCGTTCATATCTACAGATACGGCGTCAGCCTAGTGCGCAACTACACACCCTGGGACAAGACCAATTTGCCCAACCCGGAGGAGTACGATGCCGCAGACATCTACATCGAAAAGGCAAACGGTGTCTTCGTGCTCGCCATGGTGTTCATCCTTTGCCATGAGTTCGCGCACATCGACCGGGGCCACCTGGACAATTACATCCCCGAGGCTGACAGGCCCCTCGCCGAGGCCGAGGCCGACGAGCACGCAGTCCAAACCATGCTAAGAGGCGCCACCGACTCATCCAAGAAGGTGAACTACGCCGCCGGCATGCTCCTCGGCTTCTGCTCGTTGCTTACGCTCCGGCGCGAACTCGCCAGCAACACCCACCCCCACCTGGCCCAACGGATAGAGGGAGTCCTCCGAGCCCAAAAGCTCGACGACATCAGCCCCCTCTGGGGAATTGCCACCATGTCCTTCAAACTATGGGACGACCTGCACAACAAAACCAACCCCCGCATCCAGTGGCCCCAAGGTGCCGGAACCTTTAAAGAGCTTTTCTACCGTGTCGTGAACCAACTCCGATAAAGAACCCGCCGCCCGGTCAGCGTCCACACCGAATTTATGAACGATGCACCCGAACTCCTTGAGCTCTTGCAAGAGGAGAAGGCCCTGTTACGTCGGGTACTCATCCCGGCGCGCGACCGCTTCGAGCAAGCCGGCCAGAACATGGACCTGGCCCTGTTCTTCCTCGCCCACGGCTGGAATGTCTGCGAAATGGCAAAGGCAGCCACTCTGTTGATGGAAGCGGGAGAACCCTTCACGATGCCGCTCCTCGCTCGCGTAGCCCTCGAAAGCACATTTAACCTCCTCGCCTCGGTCCGGCACAAACCATTCGCGCCACAAAAAATCGCCTTCGAGTGGGAGGAGATGGCCGGCAAGCTCGAATTCTTCATCAAGTCCGGCTCATGGGACCCCGGCAGAAAGCCCACACCAGCGCAGTGCCGCCAGACGGCGGACAATATCCGCAAGAACTACGCTGTTGATCCAAAGAGCTGGAAGCAAATTGAGCAAGTCGCCAAAAAGGCCGAGCTCACCCCATACTACGACGACGACTACCGGTTTCTCAGCCTCCATGTGCACGCTAACCAGATCGGCATCATGAACACCGCTGCCGGATTCCTCAGCCGCAAGGCCGGCATCGCCCTGGCAAACGCTCTATTCATCACCACGAACGCCCTCCTTGGCGTCGCCGGCCTCAGCGCCCAGTTCGACCCAGAGCTCGCCACAATCCAAACCAGAATGGAAATCCTCATGCAGCGGCCTGACCTTTTTCCCCCCTGGCCCAACGACCCGAAAAACTCCTAACCAAAACCATGAGCACCGCCCGCCTCGACCTCCGCGAATGCCAGCACCCCAAGTGCGGCGGCAAGGGTTGCCAGCAACGCAATAACGTGGACGGCGATGGCCTATGCACCCACACCATCTCTGCCTTGGACAATCTCCCCGTCCGCTGTGTCGGCGAGTGGGCCTACGACAAAATCTACCGCCTGGTCCAATACTTCGGCACGTTCGCCGGCGGCATGAGCAAGAAGTGGGTTGGGCTAAATTACGTCGAAATCTGTAGCGGCCCCGGCCGCTGCATTACCCGTGAGGACCGGAAAGAAATCGATGGCACCGCTATGACCATCATCCGGCACAAACACTTTCCAAAACTCATGAAAGGCATATTCATCGACGCCAGCAGGCGCGTCGTTGATACCCTCAACCGGCGTATCAATGACCTAGGCGCCTCGCACATCGCCGAAGCCGTGGTCGGCGACTACGGCGATGCACCCGGCCTCTGCCGTACCCTAAACCGGCTCCCCGATAGCTGCCTCAATCTCGTTTTCATTGATCCAACGGAGTGCGATGTCCCTTTCAGCACCATCCAGCAGATAGCGGCCCACCTCCAGAACGCCGACCTGCTCATCAACATCGCCATCGGCACCGACGTAACCCGGAACATCGCCAGCGCCGCCACCGACCCGTCATTCGCCAGGGCGCGGGAGAAATACGAAAGCTTCCTCGGCCTCCCTGGCTTCTGCTCGCGCCCCGATGTCGTCGCGCTCGCCAAGCTCGCTGACCACGATGACCTCAAGCGCAAGTTCGCCGACGCCTACAGAGACCAGCTTCACAAACTCGGCTACGTCCATACGGACATCCGGGCCGTCCGCCATTATTACTATCTGCTTTTCGCCTCGCGCGACCCAAGGGGATTGGATTTCTGGAAAAAATCGTGCAAGTATGCGCCAGACAACCAGAAAGAAATGTTTTAGAGTCTGCGCGACTCATGGCGCTGCAATCGTCAATTGAATGGACCGAGGCAACTTGGAACCCCGTAACAGGCTGTTCCAAGATCAGCCCTGGCTGCAAGCACTGCTACGCCGAGCGCATGGCCCGCCGACTCCAGGCCATCGGCCATCCTCACTACCGCAACGGCTTCGAAGTCGCGCTTCACGCGGATGCCCTTGATCTCCCGCTCCGCTGGAAGCGGCCCCAGGCCATCTTCGTCAACTCCATGAGCGACCTCTACCAGCGGGACGTGCCGCTCAGCTTCATCAAAAAGGTCTTCGCCACAATGCACAACGCTGCCTGGCACCGCTACCAGATTCTGACCAAACGCGCCGAGCGCCTGGCCGAAATCAGCGACAAATTGCCGTGGGCGGCCAACATCTGGCAGGGCGTGACCGTCGAACACCCCGACTACGCCGACCGGATCGACCTGCTGCGCCAGACCGGCGCCCATATCAAATTCCTCTCCCTTGAGCCGCTGCTGGCTCCGATGCCCAGGCTGAATCTCCGCGGCATCAAATGGGTCATCGTCGGCGGCGAGTCTGGCCCCGGCGCGCGGCCCATGTCGCCGGACTGGGTCACCGACATTCGCGACCAGTGCCACAAAACGGGCGTGGCCTTCTATTTCAAACAATGGGGTGGCATCTTCAAAAAGCGCAACGGCCGCCTCCTCGAAGGCCGCACCTGGGACGAAATGCCCGCGATTCCCACCGAACTGCTCGCCTCCAGGCCCGCAACCGGACGCGTCCAGTTGCTCTTAGAGACCACGTCTCGCGTCAGCGGGTAAGGCGGCCTAGTCTCGTGGTGGGCTTGGGAAGCCAAACAACCAGCCCGCTCGCCGTCCCGCGTCGTGAGTCTCCGTCCGCCCCTGACCTGTCTCCCAGTGAGATCGTCGTGGCACCTGCGGAAGCGCGCTCAGGAGGTCAACTGCTTCAGGGATGCCCAAGGTGGCCGTGGGGAGCTCGTTGCCCGGTTCCGGTGGACAGGGTGATCAAACCAGGGCTCGCTATCAGCGGCTATGGCAACCACTTTTCCCTCTCGGCCAGGAACAGGATACCGGTGAGCAGCTTCAGCGGCAACATTCTGAGGATCACCACGGTCCTACAATGCGGGCAAGGATCTGGAGGCCCTCGCATTCTCCCAAGTCGCGGTCGCCACGGGGACGGGACAAACCTCTCGCCCAGCGTGATGGACCACTGCAGGAATGTGACTGCCATTGTGATTGTAATATTGAGGGGGTGCCGGGAGGAGGCGTTGTCGGTTCAACCAAGCGATTTCGCCGTGCAGTTTAGTGCGCAGTCGTTGGAAAAGGGTCTCACGCGGGACCAGACGAGCGCCAAAGGGGAGGCCATCTGTTCGTGCCGCCTCCGACACCTGAGTCGGCTTGGTCCTCTCAATGGTGGGCCGTGCAGGGTTCGAGCAGGGTGAGCACCCCTCGGCTCGCCAGGCGAACGGCCGACTCCATGAACAGTTCATCAAACCGGCTACCCTGTGCGATTCCCGCAAACCAGGAGCTGGCGACGGTCCCGCTCTGATGGATCGGCCCCAGTGTCGTGGTGCTATCCTGCATCGCTAAGCCGGTCGCCGAATCCGTGGGAATCATGTCGTGGTTCAACTTCCGAACCCACTGGTAGCCGCGTTGCATCAGTTCGGGGGAAATGTTCCACCAACGCTTGCCACCCTCGGGGAACATGACGATGGCGAAAGGCTTCCTGCTTTGTGCGATGTAGCGACGGGCAGAACTTTGAATCGAGACGGCGAATGTGCTGGCCAGATCAATTATGCCGGCCAGCCCAGGCCGAACCTCCGGGAGGACCTTGCGGAATTCCTGGGTGGGCATCAGGAGGTTTGCCGAGAAGAGGTCCGCTTCCACCTCGACAGGGTTGTCCGCGGGGTGTTCCGTAAAGGAGAAATGCGGCGGCTTCCCTGCCAGGAGTGCATTGCGGTGCTCGTCGATGAACAGGTGGCCCAGTTCGTGGGCGATGGTGAAACGAGCCCGGGGGGAGTTGCAGGGTTGCCCCCGGGCAGTATTGCAGTAGATGTGAAAAGCGGCGCTCTTATGTTCGAGCAACCCATCGAACGCATCTCCGTAATCGCCATAAGACAGGGTTGCGCCGCCGGCGTTGACTATCCCATCCAGAAAAAACCTGTCGTTCCCCGGAATAAGTCCGCCAAACGTCTTCGGCTAGCTCCGAGATGAACGCGTGCCTTTCCGGCAGCAGTTCAGTGAGTGCCATCGCTTTTCTTGATTTGCTCCGTTGCCCGGGCGCGGTCTGCATCCATGCGCCGGCGGATCTCCGGAGTGATCTCGCCACCGTTCCTGGCGGCCATGGCGAGTTTCTCGAGGCCGGCCTCCACCTCACGGGAACTGAACTTGGCCGTGGTCGGAAACCCCACCACCTTCTCCGCAGTTTGGCGCAGGAGCTGGCGGAATTTCTCGGTGTCCGGAGTCGGAACTCCGTTCATGTCCAGGCTTGCCTTCAGGGAGGCGACGTCTTCCGCACTTCGTGGGAAGAGATAACCCTCATCCCGAAGCACAGCATAGAGGGCGGCTTCGAACTCGGCGTCCGAGGGCTCTTTGCGCTGTTCATCTTTCGAGTGGGTCTTCATACGTTCCATTTTTCTATTCAATTTCGGTTGTTTTTCAGTTTTATGGTGCTCGTTCTAGTATAAAAGCTTTTGCACGGGCTATAAGCCGATTGCGGCGCACGCGCAGGCTGGACTGGGTCATCCCATATTCCCGGCAAATGCCCTCTCGCACCTCATCATCCAGCACGGACTCCCCTTTGTCCGAGTCCCAGAATTCTGCCGTGGTCGTCAGTATCTCCCGGTCCTTTGGCGTAAGGGTTTCCAGGAACGCCAGGACTGCGGCTTTTCGACCGGTGGGGACCTCGTCCGCCGCCTTCTGCCGCTTCTCCTCTATCGCCTCCAGCCACGCGGCTTCCTCGTCAGAGCAACGTACGAGAGGGCGCCGTCTTTCCGCCCGCAGGCTATCCAGGAAAAGGTTCTTCAATATCCGGAACAGCCAAGCCAGCACTTGGTCGGTGCCTTGCTTGGGGTCGGTGCAAACGAATCCCTCTGCTTCCTTATAGGCTCTGAAGAACGTGGCGTTCACGAAGGCTTCCGCCGATTCCCCGAACGTCTCCTTCCTGTGCTTGAGGGACCAAGCCAGCAGAAAACGGGCGTGGCGCCGGTGAAGCTCCTCGCATGCCTTGAGCGCAGTTTCCTCGTCGGTGGCCTTAAAGGCCATGAATGTGACTAATCCATCATCCGTCTCGCCATCGAGTCCAGTTTGACAAGCGGTCACCAAGCCAGTGATTGGCTCCGGCTCTTCCAATATGTTGCTATCGGCTACATCTTCCATCACTACCATAACGTCTGGGCGTTACACCTGTGATTATATGCATTTCTAGCGCCATTGGAACGCCCAAACGTTATGGAGGTAACAGGGAGCAATTCTCCCAGTAAAACCTAACGAAAGGCAAATTATGAGCGAAAATGACCGGCCGCACGGAGCGGCCAAAGTTGAGAAAGAACTCGAGAAAATCGAGAAACTGGTGGAAGAAGTCGAAGAACTCGTCGAGGAGGTGGATCTGGAGATCCACGCCAAGGCGGGGAAGAAGCCGCCGAAGGCCAAACGGTACCGCATCCGCGTTGATGACCGCTACTTCGTGGTGACGCAACCCAGCATGACCGGGAGGCAGATCCTGGTCTTGGCGGGAAAGACGCCCCCCGAGAACTTCATCCTAACCGAAAAGTCCAAGGGCGGTGCCCTGCATACGGTCGAACTGGACGAGGTCGTGGATTTCACCAAGCCTGGAGTTGAGCGCTTCAACACGCTTCCCCGCCAGGTCCAGGAGGGCTGAGTCATGCGCCGGGTGTTTCATCTGCCGGAGGAGGATGTTGAGCAACTCGATGTGCTCGGTGTGGAGTGGGAGACCATCCGCGAGCCTAATGGCCAATGGCTCCTGCTCCACGGGCTCGAGTTCCCACAGGGTTACAACCACCCCAGGGGGTCGGTTGCCATACAAATCCCGGGGAATTATCCTGCGGCCCCACTGGACATGGCGTACTTCTTCCCCCACCTTCAGCGGATGGACGGCCAACCGCTCCGGCAGACGCAGTGTATGATGCAGGTGGACGGCAAGGCTTGGCAGAGGTGGTCCCGCCATTATTGCTGGCTTCCAGGCCAGCACAACATAGGTACCCACATCGTCCTTGTGCGCCACTGGCTGGAACACGGCGTGGGGAGAGGATGAAAATGCCGGTGAAGGTTTTCCTAAGGCTGACGGAAGCACAACGGAGCAGGCTCCAACACTGCCTATTCCCTGGTGACGGGCGGGAGATGGTGGCGCTCGCCCTGTGCGGCGCTCGACTCGGCACCGACCACATATATTGCCTCCATGACATAGTCGATATCCCGCCGGATGCCTGTACCTTGCGGACCCCTGTGGCCGTTCGGTGGGATGTGCGGGCCCTGGTGCCCGTGCTGGAGAAGGCCCTCAAGCGTGGGTTGTCGGTGCTGAAGATCCACTCTCATCCGGGGAGTTACGACCGGTTTTCCACGCAAGATGACGGGACGGATGCAGAGCTTTCAAGTGGGATTGAAGCTATTCTGGAGAGGGAACCATGCCTCATCAGTGCATTCATGATGCCAGAGGGCAGGATTTACGGGCGTACAGTCAGCACGACTGCTGGGGTCACCTCAATAGACCAAGTCGTGGTGGTGGGCGATACGGTTTCATTCATGCATCCAGGCTCGGTCAGTAAGGGGGACGAAGCAGATGTGCGCACGCGGCAGGCTTTTGGCGATGGAACGACGAATCTGCTGCAGTCGCTCTCCGTGGGCGTGGCTGGGTGTTCAGGAACAGGGAGTTGGGTGGTGGAGATGTTGGGTCGCCTGGGCGTTGGTCGCCTCGTGTTGGTGGATCCGGATACCATTGAGCGAAAAAATCTAAATCGGATCGTCAACTCAACCCCGGCCGATCTGGGGCGGCCCAAAGTAGAAGTTCTGGCTGATGCGGTCCGGGCCGTGGGGCTTGGAACCATAATCGAGACCTACGCTAAGGATCTGGCCAATCAAGATGTCGTTAAGGCTCTGGCTGGGTGCGACTTCTTGTTCGGGTGCCTGGATTCGGCTGACGGCCGGGAGACCTTGAACCGGATTGCCTCCTTCTACTTGGTCCCTTACATCGACGTGGGTGTGCGCCTGGATGCTGACGGGCGTGGCGGCATTGAGCAGATCTGTTGCGCTGTCCATTATCTATTGCCAGGAGGATCGAGCCTGCTATCCCGCGGGGTCATTACGCCGGAGCAGGTTCAAGCTCAGGCGTTATACAGGACAAACCCCGAACAATATGCGGCCCTGCGGAAAGAAGGGTACATCAAGGGTATCGCGGTGGATCGTCCAGCAGTAGCCAGCATCAATGGGTTTATCGCAACGCACGCGGTAAACGAGATGCTCGCGCGCCTGCACCCCTTCCGGCGAGATTCCAACGAGGAATTTCGCTATCAGATATTTTCGCTCTCGGATGGTGCATGGCTACGACTTTCGGATGGCCAGCCCTGCAAGTTGCTGGGCCGCTATGTCGGACGTGGAGATGTTCAGCCGCTACTTGGGAATCCCGCATTATCATGAAACGGACTTTTAGATCCTGGCTTGCCGATTGGTTACGGTCTAATCGGAAGGAACCGGCCCGCTTCCGGACGGAGCGAACGGACCGCCTGCCGAGGACGCCAAAGCCGAATGTTGTTTACCAGATTGGAGACGAGGATTGTGTTTGGTCCGCCGCCCTGCGGTGTCCATGTGGCTGTGGCGATGTCATTCATCTGAGTCTCGTCACGGATGCGAGTCCAGCTTGGCGGATACAAAAGCGACGGAATGGCGAGATAACCGTGCTACCGTCGGTGTGGAGGACGGTCGGCTGCCGGAGCCACTTCATAATCTACCGTAGCCGGGTGGTATGGTGCTCAGACGATTCTCCTGAGTTCGACAGATGGCGGTGGTTAGATTACTGCCAAAAGTAGTCCACCTGTCGCGTGGGTGACCTGCCGTGGCCCAACTGTTAACGGGATTCCACCGCCTTCAGTCCGGCGGCACTTAGCAGAACAGCCGCATGGAATCGCTTCGCCACATCCCGCTGGCGAGCACCGATTTTATCGTTCTTCGACTCGTTCAGCCCATTCAGTACAGTTCTTCCAATGACAAGAAACGGGGCGTGGTCCCCTCCTTGGGCGCCTTGACCGGTCGACGGGTGAAGACCAGGCGGCCGAGGGTGGCGTTGTTCTTATTAGGGTACAACTTCACTCTAGCTTCCACTTCCGCGATAAGCTGCGGCACAGACGGGACACTGCCCCACTTGCACTCCCCCAAATCGATCCAGTTGTCATGGCGCAGACCCACCACATCGATTTGGACCTGCTTGTCCCAATACTCCCCGACCTTGTAAGCGGCGCTCACCCCCTCCTTCAGATAAATCCGGTTCAAAGCTTCCCGGCAGAGACGTTCGAAGCACTGGCCGAAGTAGGATTCCAACTCGCCAGCGATCAGGTCTTTGAAAGCGGCGGCGGGATTTGCCCGGATAAGACTCTGATTGGGAAAGACGAAGCGATACCAGAAGCGCAGGAACGCATCGCCCAATCCGTAGCGTACATGGCGAGCCGGGGCTTCTCTGGCCGTTAGCGGCAATACGCGCTCCACGTAACCCAGGGCGGCGAGCGTTTGAAGCTGGTAGGTTATGGACCGGGAGTCCACGGCAACGGCTCTGGCAATCTCGTTGAGCGGCTTGCGGCCGGCCGCCAGAATGTCCAGCACCGCCTGGAACCGTTCCAAGCCCTGCAGTTCCTCGCGCAGCAGGAATTCCGGTTCGTGCGACAAAGGGGAGAATTCGTCCAGCAGGGTGCCGCAAATGTTCTGTTCAATCGATTGGTTTTGCTTGAACGCCAGCAGATACAGCGGAATGCCGCCGGTGATAAAGTAGATCCGCGCCTGGTCTTCCTGCGACAGGTTCGGGTGAAATTCAGCGGCCTCCCAAAACTTGAAGGGCTCCAGAAGAATTCGGGAGGTGCGCCGACCGCCCAGCGGTTTTTGGCTGCCCAGCACCTCCCGCTCCATGAACCCCACGTAAGACCCTGCCAGGATCAGCATCAGCTTGCCCGAGTGCTGCCATTCCCGGTCCCACAATTCCTGCACCACCGAAGGCAAGCTGCGGTCCTCCTCGACCATCCACTGAAACTCGTCCAGGACCAGGATGAGCTTCCCCGGCCCCCGCCAGCGCTGGACCACCTCCGACAGCGACGACCGCCAGTCGTTAATGTCGGCCCTGGCCAAGAGGGGCTCATTGAGGGCCTTGGCCGCAGTGCGCAGAAACTCCCGGACCTGGAGGGCTGCCGGCGCCTGCTTCCCCACAAAATAGATGCCCGGGCGGTCCTTTTTAAAATGCAGGATGAGTTCGCTCTTGCCAACCCGACGCCGGCCATACACGGGAATGAAGTTCGACTCCGGTTCGCGAAACTGCGCTTCAAGTGCCGCCAACTCGCGCGCGCGGCCAATAAATTTCCAACTCATAGCGCCGACCTTACTTCATCTGAATACATTCAGTCAAACTCAATTCAGACGGAATTGTTTCAGATCAATTCCTGCCGTTTTCGCACTAACAAGGTCAGGGTTTAACCCTTGAAGCTGAAGGGGGAACACCGGCGCGGCGCAATTCTACCGGCTTGCACTGCCGCGACTCGCGGGCGGTATTCCCTGGCACAATTCTGTTCGTTAGTCCGGCGTGGCCGGATCCAGATCGCGGATGTCGCATTGGTATTGCAAGTCAACCACGGCAGTACCGCCGTCCACCTCGGATGTAACCGAGTATTGGGCTGTGACCACGTGCCACGAAACGTTTCAGCTAAGAGGTTCACGCCTGCGGTGGAATCCTATCATTTTCAGTTAGTTGCGCAATCCGGTAGGTTTTCCCCGGTTTCGGATGGGGCGGTCATAATGTCTCTGCGGCGGCGAGCGACTCGAATTCAGTGAAAATGTCGGGATGGTTCGCGTTCAGAAATCGCACCACCCTCGCCTTGTCGAGCAGCTTTTTGACATACCCGCGGGCCAGCGTCAGGTTCAGCATGTTGTCGCCATAGCTCCGTTCCACTGCCTTCAGGTCCCGCTCCAGCGTTTCCATCTCCGCCTCCAGTTTGCCAATCTCCTCCCGCGTCATGCCCTTCTTCTGCTTCGGCTCGTCCGGGTTGACCAACTGGTCCTTCGGTGTCCCCAAAACCAGCGCCTCCGCGTACCCCTTCGTGTAATTCCCGGCGCTGACCATCAGCTCTGCGATCTCGATCTGGCGCACGCCGCTCACCTTTCGCATCAGCCGGATCGCCTTTGGCGACACGGCCTTGTCCTTCAGCAGGTCCGCCGCCTCCTCGTTGATGCCGTCCAGCAGCGTCATCGAAGCTTTCACGTCCGCCTCGCTCAAGTTCAG
>Ga0187860_1000682_pt1 | contig 31984 bp, 29 predicted proteins | sample June2016WEW_10_4_FD_132981 | JGI IMG/M metagenome (GOLD analysis project Ga0187860, IMG submission 132981) | Peatland microbial communities from SPRUCE experiment site at the Marcell Experimental Forest, Minnesota, USA - June2016WEW_10_40 | ecosystem: Environmental > Terrestrial > Soil >...
CCTTGGCAAATCATCGAGCGGCTCGCGCCCCGCTCGCCCCTCGAACTCTGCTTGCTTCCACCCGTCATTCTGGATTACTACCTCAACGACTCAGGGGGATACGATGTGCCTAGGCTTCCCTACGCGCACTCGCGCCTGGGCACTGGGTCAGTTTCCGATTACCGCGGTGGATTCGAGATTCGATAGGTGGATGCAACACCATTCAAACGTGCGATCAGCGCATTCACGTTACACCGCAGGATGGTGATGGCCATCACGGCTGTCTGTGACGCCCGTCATGGCAGCCGGCCCAAATGCCGAGTAATCGCGTAGTGTGTCTTCGTACCGCAGACAAACAATTGATATGCGCTGCGTGGACACCGTCGCCCGCTACATGTTCTACACCTTTAGCACCCTGGCGCCGATCGGCTTGCTTGCCCTGACTCAATTGCTGAAGCTCAGCGAAAAAGCGCGCAAGCGCATCTATGCCCTGGCGGGAAGCATGGTGCTTATCGGGGTTTTCGCCATGCGCTGGAACGTGGCCATTGACGGCCAGCTCTTTTCCAAGAGTTTTCTGGGGTACACGACCTAAAAGATTGGATTTGGGCCAAGGAGAAATTGTTGACCGCGATCGTCCTGACTCTCTTGCCCTTTGCCATCCTGTGGGTCTTGGTGAAGCTGTTTCCGCCGTGGCCAGACCGTGAATCGCTTCCCCAGGGCGGCGCTGCTCCGGCCCACGGCAACGACTAGGCTGCGGATCGCGGTTGGAACGCGTCGAGGTGAATGCTCATGCTTCCCGAAGACGTTTCATCCCATCTGGAACAACTCAGCGCGCGGGTGAAGGAGCTTGAGCGCCGCATTTCCGCCCTCGAACATCCCTGGCAAATTCATTCTCCTCATCTGGAGCCCCCTGCGGCTCCGGCCACCGCCGGTCTTGGTTCGGGCGAAGCACTGGCCGCTCAGCCGCAGCCGGGCGTGTTTTCGGTTTTCGGCAGGGCGGTTCTTGGAATTGCCGGTGCCTATCTGCTCCGCGCCGCCGCAGAGTCCGGAATTTTTCCACTGTGGATTGCCGTGACGCTCGCGCTGTGTTACGCCGCCGCCTGGCTGGCGTGGGCGGCGTGGCCTGGCCCCCAAACTCGGCTCGTGCGCTATTCTTACGCCATCACCGCGGCGCTGATTCTGTCTCCCCTGCTCTGGGAAGTCACCGTGCGCTTCCGAATGATCGAGCCCCGCGTGGCCGCCGCGGTCTTGGCCGCATTCGCCCTTCTGGCGATGACCCTGGCCTGGCGCCGCAATGTTTCTCCTGTCATTTGGGTGGGAATGCTCACCGCGGTCATCACCGCCTTAATCCTCATGGCCGCCACGCGCGCTCCCGTGCCCTTCACTTTGGCGCTTCTCGTTATGGCGCTGCTGAGCGAATTTGCGGCCAGCCAGGGCCGCTGGTCCGCCCTGCGCCCGGTCGTTGCTACAGCGGCTGACTTCGCGACCCTAATCCTGATCATCATCCTTGGAAATTATAGGGCGATCCCCCCGGAGTACCATCCTGTGGCAGCGGGCGTCATGGTTGCTCTCGTTGCCGCTCTCTTCGCTATTTATGCCGTCAGCCTGGCCGCCCGCTCCCTGAGTTTTCGGCTGAAGATCACGGGCTTTGAGGCCGCGCAACTCGCTGCCACCGTTCTGCTGGCGTGTTGGGGCATCGTCCGAATCACCCGCGGGGCCGGCCTTCCCGCGCTGGGAGTTACCTGCCTCATCGCCGGAGCCGCGTGCTATTTCGCCGCGTTTGGCCTGCTCCCGCGGCACCGCGAGCGCCCCAACTTCCATTTCTACGCCGCCTTCGGAGTTGCCTTCGTGATGGCGGGAGGTTTTTTCGCCCTTCCCTCACTGCCCCTGGTGATTTGGCTGTGCCTGGCTTCGGTGATCGCAACCGGGATGGGTGTCCGTCTGCGGAGTCCCGCGCTCGATTTGCACGGCGTGGTCTATCTGAGCGGCGCTGTTTTCGCGTCGGGTCTGCTCGAGTACGCCGGTCGCGCCCTGGCCGGAACGTATCCCCCTGCGCCCGGAGCGCTGCCAATCGTGGCTGCCGTCGCAGCTCTTCTCTGCACCGTGATGGTCTCCCGCTATCCCGGCGAGCGCTGGGGCGAGCGGCTTTTGCGGCTGCTTCCCGCGATTTTGGCGGTCTACGCGCTCGCCGCGCTCGCTGTTGCCGCGCTCGTTTGGCTCATCGCTCGCGGGGCTGCGCCGGCACTCCCGCAATTGGCCGTCATTCGCACCATTGTGACGTGCGCGGCGGCGCTTCTGCTGGCCTTTGTCGGTGCGCGGTGGAAACGGCTCGAGCTCGTGTGGATGGCCTATGCCGCTGCCGTTCTGGGAAGTTTGAAGCTCATTTTCGAGGATCTGCGCTTCGGCAGCACCCAGTCGCTGGCCGCCTCCCTCCTCGTTTATGGCACGGTCCTCATTCTGATTCCCCGCCTCGTGCGTGCGGGAAGGCGGTGGGCCTGAAGATATCTTGCTCCCCATTTCTTCCGCGAATTGCTCCTGAATCACGGCGCATCCGGAAGTAATCCGTTTACGCAGAGTGCCACCTCTAGAAGGCGTACCCTGGGAGCCGCTGTCCCTTCGATAATCTGATTCCACTTGGATGGTAAGTCGGATTATCGGAAACTAACCCACTACCTACTCGTTGGGATAGGAAGGTCACATCATGATCCCCTGTCCAAATTCAACCTCCGAGGCTTCGACGCTCGCCAGTCAATTCGCGCGGCAGCCCGCGCCCTCTCTGTGGAAATTCGGCGACTATTGACCAGTACATAACCGCCCTGTAACGGTGCCCGCCTACACTCCGCTGGGGGTAACTGATGACATCAATCATTGTTTCACTGTCCCAGGTCCCTCCCACACAACCGGAGGGTTTCGAGCGGCTGCTCCGCAGGGCCGCTGCCACTTGCTGGCTGGCGCGCTTCAGAAGCCAAACCTTGAAGGGAGCTTTCACTGTGAATCACTACGAGATCGGAGAAACGGCCGGCGCCATCTGGCAGACATTGTCCACGGAGGGCCCTCAGACCTTCGCCGCCTTGATGGAGGAGGTTGACGTCCCTCAAAGCATCTTCTTCATGGCCATTGGCTGGCTTTCGCGCGAAGACAAACTCGCCTTCGAGCCTGCCGGCGGCGATTACCTGATCACTCTGAAGCAATAACGCGGAGACGGGCGGTAAACAAGCGAGCCGCCTCGAGGGCCGCAATTCGCAGCCCTCCCCGGCGGGCGAAGGAACGTTTCCGTGCGAAGGTAAGCGCGATCAATCCGCCGTAGCGGTTGCCCGCGAAACCCGCGACGCATACGACGTCGACTTCTCGTCGCTCTCGCTGGCTTCGCCGGTCTTGTCGATCTCGATCGAGCCTTTGAAATACGCCCCGTCCTCGATCATGATCCGCGCCGTCGTCAGGTCGCCGACCACCGAGCCGTCCTTCTTGATCTCGATGCGGTCGCGCGCCCTCAGATTGCCCTTCACGTTGCCGTACACCACCACTTCCCGGGCGATCACGTCGGCCGTGAGCTTCGCGCTCGCGCCGACTGTCAGCTTGCGGTCTTGCAGATGAACCAGCCCCTCGACGCTTCCGTCGATGGCCAGATCCTCATTGCCGGTGATTTCGCCCTTTACGTGCAAGCTTGCGCCGAGCCGGGCCGTCCCGCCACTGCTCGTGCGGTCGGTCCCAAGCATCGGATTCGTCGAATCCAAAGGTGCCATTGTCTTTGCCTCCCCAAAAGAAGATCCTGCGGGTGTCACAACCTCTCTAGGCTGCTGCGCGAGCGGCGGCCTAGCGGGAGTGTCCTGCTTCTTGTCGCCCCACATGTAACCATGCCTCCTTGGGCCCTACTGCGCCGGAACCTCAGCTTACGAGGTCTGGACCGGGGCTATCAATCTATTCCGGCGCGAGGTCGCTGCCAAACCCAAAATGGAACAATTGTGTCCGGGTCATTACCCGGGCGGAAGACCAGGGGAAGGTAGGTCGTTGTTGTTTCGGTAGGGGCACAGCACGCTGTGCCGGCGAGAATGCTTGGCAACGCTGCGCCATCCGCCGGTGCGCATTTCGCACCCGCGGTGGCGGGTATTCGATCTTGGTCCTACGAGATCAACGAGGAATGATCCCTGCAGCACCCATTGCAGCGATACGAACGCGGTCACTCGCCACTAGTTACTGAACTCAATACTTGCGGAGAACTCCTACTACTCTTCCCTGTATCTTCACATCCTGCGCCGGCACCACAATCGGGTCCATCGTCGAATTCGCCGGCTGCAAACGAATCTTCCCGCCCGGCTCGCGATAGAACCGTTTCACCGTCGCATCATCCCCGCCCACCAGCGCGACCACGATCTCTCCCGGGTTCGCCACCTGCGTCTGCTCGACGACGATGTAATCCCCGTCCAAAATATGGTCCTCGCGCATCGACTCGCCCTTCACCTGCAGGACGAACGACTTCCCGCGCGCAAAATCCGCCAGCGAAATCGTTTCGTTGTCTTCGACCGCTTCCAGCGGGCGCCCCGCGGCGATCCGGCCCGCCAGCGGCAGCTCGACCACATGCCGGTCGAGAATCTCCTCGCGCACCGGCTTCGGGAGCTGCGTCACCTCGATCGACCGGCTCTGGTTGTACCCTCGCCGGATGAATCCCTTCTTCTCCAGCGTCGAGAGATGCTTGTGCACCGTCGCGAGCGACGTCAGCTTCAGCGCGTGCGCGATCTCCTCGAAACTCGGCGAGTAGCCGTTCTTGTTCAGAAAACTTACTAGGTAATTGAGAACTTCCTTTTGCCGCTTCGTCAGTGCCATCGCGATCCGCCTCTTTCCCGCTGTCATTCCGAGTCCGCCGTGGCGGACGAGGATCCTGCTCTCAGGGACGTTGCCCCGACGGTTCGCGAACATCATATGGCGAATCAAAAGCGAAAGTCAATGGTACTCTCGGACAGGTAGTGACTCAGTTTGCCGGTGGCACAGCCACTCTTGATCCCATAACGACGTCGGCCCCTTGCGGCCGAGTAGACACTTGGTAGCTGCTAGACCGGCCCTGATCGTACCTAAGCGAGGTGTCCACTTTCAGCAGGGAGCACTACACACGGGTTCCCTTTCTAACCTTGCAGCAACAAGGCGCGCTGGTCAGGCGCCAGTCGAATACAACGTTCACTTCGCCTGCAGGGACTCGATGTATTGACTCAGGTTGTGAATCCGCTGAGCTACCTCTGGTGACGCCGTGCTGCCGTTTCCAAGGGAAGCGAAGAGAGGTCCCCAGATGGGCATGTCTTTGGACCCATGAGCTTTTGCTTCTTGAACTCCGCTGCGAAGCACAGTGGCGACATAATCTGCTGGGAACTTCCCGCCGTGGCGTTGTGCCAGGGTAGTCAGGTCGTCTGGTGGCACTTTGAGTGCAGCAGCGGCTGGGCCATTTCCCTTCGCGTCCTTTCCATGGCAAACGGCGCAATACGTATTAAACATCTCTTCCCCGGAAGCTGCAGACGTTCTTGGAATGGTAGTCTTCTTTACCGTTGTTTGGCTCTGTTGTGCCATCGTCAACGTGGCGGTCGAGAACAACAATGCGAACAATAGAACTCCGGCCCGTGTCGCTAGACTTTTCATCGTAAACCTCCCTTTTTGACTTTGAGAAGTTTGGCCCGGCTGCATGACCCACTGGTTCCCGGTACTACAGACCGTATACATTAAGATCTTGGAGATTTATAGATGCAATTGATCACTGCCTTACCGCGTCGATCTGCTGCTGCACTTCCCGCCTGAATTCCGACGGATGAGCGATCTTGACGAATGGCTCGGGCGTCCCGCCGGTTCCATGGATCACCACCGTCCCGTATCCCAGCAATCTTCCCATCGCGGGCTCGTCGATTCCGATGCTTTCCACCTTCCGCAACATGATTTCGAGCGACCGTCGGCTCGCAATGCCGGTTTTGATCATGACTCGCCGGTTTGTCACTGCGATTTCGATAGCGTTTCGTTTCACAACGGCAATCGCAACGATAACGACCGACGCGACCAGAAGCCCGATCCCCGCGAACACGATGCTTTGGTCTTTCTGCAGCAAGCAAAAGATTCCGCCCGCACCCAGTATCACCGTCAGCACCACCGGCCAGAACAGCACCGACCAGTGCAGCCCAGTGCGATATACGAGCGTCTCGCCCGAAATCAGGTTCTTCTCGACGTAGCTCATCGTTCCCTCTCGCGCAACACTAACACGCCCGGGCGCTCGCGAAGCACTTGGCACTCATTCCGCAATGTGCGATGGTTCTGTAGCGGCCTGTCCTGAGCGACGTCGAAGGGCCGCCTTCGCCAGCGAACCCGTTCTGCTTCCGTGGAGGCCCTGGGATTCCAATGTAGCGCGGCGGCCCTCAGCGCGGCAGACTTCCGCGCTTTTCGCGGCCCGGTCGCTTTGCGGCCGGGAAGACGCGCTTTTCCCCTCCCCTCCGTCTCCTCTGTTACCCTAACGCTCATAGCGGAGGACATTCATGAACTCATCGTCCCACTCATCCTCAAAAATCGCCATCGTCACCGGCGGGGGCAGCGGAATCGGCAAGCACGTCGCCGTTGCTCTTGCTCAGAACAGCTACTCGGTGGTTCTTGCCGGCCGGCGCAAGGAGCCCTTGGAAGCGGCCGCGCTTGAAGTGAGGCAGGCCAATTCCCAAGCGCTCGTCGTGCCCGCGGACGTCACCGATCCTGCCTCCGTGCGCGAGCTTTTCGCGAAAACAAAAGACGCTTTCGGCCGGCTCGACCTGCTCTTCAACAACGCCGGCGTGTCCGGCCGCGCCGTTCCGCTCGAGGACTTAACCTACGACCAGTGGAAGTCCATCGTCGATACGAACCTCAGCGGCACGTTTCTCTGCACGCAGGAAGCATTCAAAATTATGAAGAGCCAGGAGCCGCGCGGCGGGCGCATCATCAACAACGGCTCGATTTCGGCGCACACTCCTCGGCCGAATTCCGCTCCCTATACGGCGTCGAAACACGGAATCACCGGCCTCACCAAAGTCACTTCCCTCGACGGCCGAAAGTACGACATTGCTTGCGGTCAGATCGACATCGGGAACGCGCAGACCGATATGGCGGAAAGAATGAAGAAAGGCGTTCCGCAGGCGAACGGCACGATCACGGTCGAGCCCACGATGGATCCGGCGGACGTTGCGCGCGCCGTCGTGTATATGGCGTCTCTCCCTCTAGACGCCAACGTCCAGTTCATGACCGTCATGGCCACCAAGATGCCCTTCATCGGCCGCGGCTAATCTTCCGTGCGCGGCCTTGGGCCAAACTCCTGATGGGTCTACCGGGGCTGATTGCTGCGATGAAAGGCAAGAGGCCGGCGCTTCGCTCCGAAGGCGGAACGGAAGAAGAAAGATCAGGAACTCCTGCGCCAATTGCGTTACACTCCCCTTTTCTCAGGAGGATCGTTAGGCATGAAAGGCTCACCTAAGGTCATAGAAGAACTCAATAAAGCCCTCCGCGAAGAACTCACGGCGATCAATCAATATTTTCTGCACGCGGAGATGTTCGAAAACTGGGGTTACGAAAAGCTCTCGGAATACATCAAGAAGCAGTCCATCGGGGAAATGAAGCACGCCGAAGTGCTCATGGAGCGCATCCTCTTCCTCGACGGCTCGCCCACCATGAAGCCTCTTGAACTTACTGTCGGCAGGAACGTACAGGAGATGTTGCAGAGCGACCTTGATCTCGAACTTGGCGCTGTGCGGGATTACAATGCGGCCATCCAGGTTGCTGTCGCGGAGAAGGACAATGGCTCGCGCGACCTCTTTGTGACTCTACTGAAGGACGAAGAGGGCCACGTCGACTGGCTCGAAGCGCAAATGCACCTGATCAAGGAACTCGGCTACGAGCGTTACCTCACCATGCAAATGGGGGAGGACGAAGAAGAATAGCATCCCCCGACCAGTGTCCCCTGGCGGCTCATCTCTGCTCCCGGGCTGACGTATTTCGGTCATTCACTCCTTCAGCGGCCAGGAAATCCCCTTATCCCCGGCGGTTCTTGCAAAGGGTGGGCTCCTCGTCCTTTTGCGCCCGGGTGTGCTGTCGCGACATGGAGCTGGAGCTGCCGAGAACACCATGGCTCGCTTGGCAAAACAAAATCGCCGTCCAGTGCGCCCGTCGGAGACCCAAGGCGTAAAGGACGGCGATTAAATGTTCGACCGAAGGGGACGAGAAAGATCCCTTTCAGCGATGAACCGGCCTTGCTGCGGCTGCGACGAGCCGGACCGATGATTTACCGGCCGCCATTGCCTTCCGCAAACAGGTCGGACATGACGTTGGTGCTCGAATCGCAAGCATGGTTCAAGCATGGCAGCCCGAGACCCGCTTCAACCGACTTGAGCAGGGAGAAGTGCGTGTAGAATTGCGAGCTCCGCACACCGCCGCGGCCGTAGTTCGTGTCCACGATCAGCAGAACCTGGTTCGTTGTTGGCGCCACACTGTAGTCATTCTCGTCCCACACGGTTACGATCGCGCTGCGCCCATCGCTCCACGCCGGCGATTGATGGATCGCTTCCACAATCTGCTCCAACGCGGTGTCGCCGTGGTACATCAGCGCCGGGTTCAAGCCGGTTAGCGTTCCGTTGTCGTTCGGATCGTACTCGCAGTCCGGCCCGGCGTTACCTCGTCCGTGCTGGTCGTTGCACTGATTCGGCACGATGTACGAATACGTCGGCACGTGTCCCGAGCTTAGGTCTGCGTAGAGACCAGTCGGACCCGTAAAACTGGCCATGTTCTTGTAGCTGTTTCTTGGATCGACGCCAGCCTGTATGTTCGCAAAGTAGGCGAAGGGATTGTGCTTCACGGCGTACAGGCCGATGAGGCTGGTCGTCTCGCCTGGGAGGGCCGTGGTCAGATTCGTGTTGTTCGTGAAGAAGCCGTCGGCAAGGTTCACCGTATCCGGCCCGGATGGCGGTAGGTCCTCTTGATAGGTCTTCCAGCTCAGCCCTGCGGCAACCAGTTCATCGGCAATTGTCTTCCCGACAGTGTGCGGATTCGCCGGATAGGAAACGACTCCGTTAACGTCGATATCCCCCGGCGGTCCGGTCGTTTCGTTCGAATAGTCAATTGCCGGTGTCGCCGCGTCCGTGCCTGTTCCGTAAATTGGACAGATATTGGGAGTCGGCGGACTGTCGGTCGAGACAAATCCACTGGCCAGATTGGTGGTGCAAGTCCCATCATGCCAGTCCGGCGAGTTGTCGGTACGCACGCCGAAATTAGACCCGCCAACGACTTCGAGATAGTTGGTCAGGCTGGGATGACCAACGGCAAAGTAGTTCGTCGCGGAGTTCGCGGATTTCGCGTACTCGTTTACGAAGGGATCGTCGGGATTGCCGATGACTTGAGCGTAGGCGTGGTTCTCCATCATGATCACGAAGACGTGATCGAGATGCGGAACGCCTTTGGGTACTGTACCTTCCTGCGCGCACGCTGCGCCTGCAAGCGACGCGGCGATTAGACACAAAATTGCTGCGTTCTTTTTCATGGGCTTTCCTTCCTCTTTGGGGGAAAAGATTGTCGGCCGACCTGGCGTGTGCCAGGCGCGCCCGACCGCGGGCACTTTGCGAGAAACTCGTTAAGACACGGTTACTGCGCGACTAAATCTCAGTGAAACCCATTCGTCGCGTAATAAAGCACGCGCTCGGGATAGCGTGCGCTCAGCACCGGCACAAGCGAGCCGTTGACGCTCGCTCATTTGCTTCCTCCACTTCCTCTGCTTCCTCTACGTGCTTTGCTGTTTCCGGCAACCGCGCCTTGAATGCGGTTTTCCTCCTCGTGCCATGGTGCTACACTATTCATAGGTGGAGGGGGGATCGTCGCTCGCGAGTCTGAGGGTCCGCGTCCTGGCATCTCGCACTTCTCCGCGTTCATCTAACGAGGTGGAAGGTCTCATACCATGTCAACAACTTTGACCCAGCCGCGGCAACGCAAACGAGAGATCATCGAGAAGGCCGTCATCCGGTTCTGCGGCGATTCCGGCGACGGCATGCAGATCACCGGCAGCCAGTTTACGAACACCGTCGCCCTCTACGGCAACGACCTCGCCACGTTTCCCGACTACCCGGCTGAGATTCGCGCCCCTGCGGGCACTCTTCCGGGCGTCAGCGGGTACCAGGTGCATTTTTCGTCGAACGATGTCTACACGCCCGGCGACAGCGTGGACGCGCTCATTGCCATGAATCCCGCAGCGCTGAAGATGAACCTCGCCGACCTGAAGCCCAACGGAATTCTGATCGTCAATCTCGACGACTTTGGCGAGACCGACCTGCGCAAGGCGCAGATGACCGCGAATCCCATCGAGGACCATTCGCTCGATGGTTACCGCCTGTTTCCCGTCGAGTTGACGAAGCTCACCCGCGCCGCGTTGAAGGAACTGGGCCTCGACAACAAGACCGTCGACCGCTGCAAGAATTTCTTCGCGCTCGGCATGTGCTACTGGCTCTACAACCGCTCGCTCGATACGACGCTCCGCTGGATCGAGGACAAGTTCAAGTCAAAACCCGCGCTCGTCCAAGCCAACCGCACGGCCATGCAGGCGGGCTACAGCTACTGCGAAGCGACCGAAGCGTTTCAGATCAGCTACGAGATTCCGCCCGCGAAGCTCGCGCCGGGCCTCTATCGCAACATCAGCGGCAACGCGGCTTTGGCGATGGGCTTCGTCGCCGCCTCGCAGCAGGCCGGCATTCCCCTCTTTCTCGGTTCGTATCCGATCACGCCTGCCTCGGACATCCTGCACGAGCTTTCCACCTACAAGAATTTCGGCGTGATCACGTTCCAGGCCGAGGACGAAATTGCCGCGATTACTTCGGCGATCGGCGCGGCCTACGCGGGCGCGCTCGGCATCACCACCACCTCCGGACCCGGAATGTCGTTGAAGACGGAAGCGCTGGGCCTCGCCGTCGCCGTCGAACTACCGCTCGTCGTATGCGACGTTCAGCGCGGCGGCCCTTCCACCGGCCTCCCGACGAAAACGGAGCAGGCCGATCTGTTGCAGGCGCTCTTCGGCAGAAATTCCGAAGCGCCCGTTCCCGTTCTCGCGCCCTCGAGTCCGGGCGACTGCTTCTGGATCGCTCTCGAAGCGAGCCGCATCGCGATCAAGTACATGGTGCCCGTCATCATCCTCTCGGACGGCTATCTGGCGAACGGCGCCGAGCCGTGGCGCATTCCGGCTCTTGCTGACCTGCCCGAGATTCCCGTGCACTTCGAAACGAATCCGGTGGGCTTCCAACCCTACCGGCGCAATCCCGAAACGCTCGCGCGGCCGTGGGCAATCCCTGGCACGCCCGGGCTCGAGCACCGCATCGGCGGGATCGAGAAGCAGGACGTCACGGGCAACATCAATTACGAGCCGCTCAATCACGAACGGATGGTCCGGCTGCGCGCCGAGAAAGTCGCCAGCATCGTGCAGGACGTTCCGGACGTCGTTCCGGCCGGCGATCCATCGGGCGACCTGCTGATCGTGGCCTGGGGCTCCACGCACGGCCCGATCACTGGCGCGCTGAAGTCGCAGCGCGAAAAGGGACGCCGGATCGGCCACGTACACCTGCGCCACTTGAACCCGCTGCCGAAAAACCTCGGCGAGGTCATCGGACGCTACGACAGGGTTCTCGTTCCGGAGATGAACATGGGCCAGCTCGTGATGCTGCTGCGCGCGAAGTACCTCGTGGACGCGCAGGGCTACAACAAGATTCAGGGCAAGCCCTTCAAACAGTCCGAAATCGAAGGCAAGATCGAGGAGATCCTCGCTGCGGACGGGAGAATTTAAATGAGCACGGCCACACTGCTGCCACAGTTGACGAAAAAAGACTTTCAGACCGACCAGGAAATCCGCTGGTGCCCCGGCTGCGGCGACTACGCCATTCTCTCCGCCGTTCAGTCGGTCTTTCCGGAGCTCGGCATTCCTCGCGAGAACTTCGTGATCATCTCCGGCATCGGCTGCTCCAGCCGCTTTCCCTATTACATGAACACGTTCGGCTTCCACACGATCCACGGCCGCGCGCCCGCCGTTGCGACGGGCCTGAAAATCGCGCGTCCTGATCTCGAGGTCTGGATCGCCACCGGCGACGGCGATTCGCTGTCGATCGGCGGCAACCACACGATTCACATGCTCCGCCGCAACGTCGGCCTGAAAGTTCTCATGTTCAACAACCGCATCTACGGATTGACCAAGGGCCAGTGCTCGCCCACGTCCGAAATCGGCAAGAAAACGAAATCGACTCCCTTCGGCGCCACCGACCGCCCGTTCAATCCGATTTCGCTCGCGATCGGCGCCGAAGCCACGTTCGTCGCGCGCTCTGTAGATGTTTTTCAGCAGCACCTGAAAGAAACTTTGAAAAAGGCGGCGGCGCACAAGGGCTCGGCCTACATCGAGATTTTGCAGAATTGCAACATCTTCAACGATCACGCGTGGGAATCGATCACCGAAAAGGACGCGCGCAGCGAGCACGTCGTCCAGCTCGAGCACGGCAAGCCGCTCATCTTCGGCAAGAACCGCGACAAGGGCATCCGGCTGAAGGGCTTCGATCTCGAAGTCGTCCAGCTCGGCAACGGCATCACGGAAAAGGACTTGCTGGTCCACGACGAGCACCATCCGCGCGCGGCCTACGCCTTCATGCTCGCGCACATGGAGCAGCGGCCCGGCTTCCCCACCCCGATCGGCGTTCTGCGGGCCGTGGAGGACGTTCCGCGCTACGAGGATCTGATCAATTCGCAGATTCAAGAAGTGCAGGCGCGCCGCGGCAAGGGCGACCTCGGGAAGCTCCTCCGGGCGGGCGATACGTGGGAAGTCCAAGCCTGAAAAATCCTTCGAACTAGAAGGATTTCAATCCTTCTAACTAGAAACATTTTAGGGGCCCTTAATGGGGCCTTAAATGCCAAATTCCGCCATTCTGGGCGTTGTAAACCGGTCTTAGCTGGCAGCGAAAAGTCAGCGCGCGGGGGGGGGAGCCTGCGCGGCCTGGGGCGGCCGGTTCGCGGCGAAAGCCGAGTGGTCCGAGCCGAGCGGAGGCATCTGGGCGAGGGCGCGGTCGCGCGCGGCGGCGAACTGGCTCCAGTCGCGCTTCGCGATCGGGTCGGACGACGGCAGCTTCAGCTTCTCGAAATTCAAAAATTGCCCGCGCTGCTCGATGCGAAAATCGAGATGGGGTCCGGTAGCGAGACCTGTCATTCCGACGAGTCCGATGTTCTGCCCCTGCTGGACGCGCTGGCCGTTGCGCACGAGAATCCGCGAGAGGTGCATGTAGTAGGTGGTGTAGCCGCTCGAGTGCTGCACCTTGATGAGGTTGCCGTCCCCGCCCTTGGGTCCCGCAAAAATCACTTTGCCGTCGGCGATGGTCTGTACGGGTGTGCCCGTGGGCGCGCCGTAGTCGATTCCGAGGTGCGGGCGATACTCCTTCAGGATCGGATGGAAGCGGTGATAGCTGAAATGCGACGTGATCGGCGCGGCGAATTTCAGCGGCGAGTGCAGAAACGCGCGCTTGAGCGATTTGCCGTCAGGCGTGTAGTACGCCGCGTCGCCGAAGGGATCGTGGAAGAGCACGGCGCGATACGCGCGGCCGGCGTTGGTATATTCCGCTGCGAGGATGCGGCCGTAGGCGGCGGTCTCGCCGTTGGCGAACGTCTTTTTCTCGACGACGATGCGGAAGGTGTCGCCGGGGCGCGGGTCGGTGTAGAAGTCGAGGTCGTACGCGAAGATCGCGGCGAGGCGCATGGCAAGTTCGGGCTTTTCGCCCGCGTCGGTGACGGCCTCGAAGAGCGAGTCGCGGATCACGCCGCCCACGCCGGCGGTTTCGGTCTTCGAAGGAATGGTTTCGATCTCGGAATGGAAGTCATCACTGTTGGGGCCGCGCGGCGCGATCGAGAGGACGTGGTCCGTGTCGATTCTATAGGTGACTTCGCGCAGATCGCCGAGGACCGAGCGCCCGATCTCAAGCTGGTTGCCGGCGCGCATGTGGCGCAGGTCGAAGACGGGCTGCGCGGCGGCTGTGAGGCGCGCGGCCGTCGGAGACTCGATGCCGGCCCGCTGTAGGATTGCCGCGAAAGCCTGGCCCGAGGGCACGATGCGCTTGGTGTAAAGGACGACGTCCTGCTGGATGCGCTGCGCTTCGGCGCGCGCCGCCGCGGCTTCCGTCGAAATTTTGTTTTCCGCGGTGAAACGGGTGTGATAGGACGCGACGAGGCAGCCCGCAGCGGCCAGCGCGAATATCGGCCAGAAAATCAGTCTCCCCAGGTTCTTGCCCGTCACTGCTCCATGACCTCGCCTTGGGTTCGTTCAAAAGCGTGCACAGCGTACCGCACGCGCGCCGCGATAGAAAAGCGAAAAGTGGATGGCGATTAGCGATGAGTGACTAGCGGCGAATGGCCGGTGATTCGTGACTTGTGATTGGCGACTCGTGGTAAAGCGTGGGGAAAAAGCGAAGCACCGGGCACACCCTCCCGAGAAACGGAGAGTGCGGCACCCTGAAGTATTGTGCGTGACTTGAAGGAATGCGGGGTGTGACGTGCGAATGCTCGCGCGCAAAATGCGTCGGGGTGTTCTAGCTGCGAAAATCACTTGCGAAACACACCTATCGGGGAACGGGCGATGGAAGGGATTGGATGTAGGCGCCGGAGCCATATTGAATAGAAGTGATCATTCCGTTCGGCAGGGTAATTGAGGTTTCGTACATGACGTTCCTGGGGCCGCGGAAAGAGGCGTATTCAAATCGCCGGCCGTCTCCGAGAACCTGGACCTTGACGTAACCATCGTTCGTGTACTCATTGGTTAGAATCGGCGCGCCGGCGCCATGCCCTGCCATGAGCATGCAATTTCTCTCGTCGTACGTGTAAGTCTCCACACGACCCTCGGAATCCGTTACGCGAATGAGGCGACCGCCCGGGTCGTAGTCGTAGTTCACGACGCGGCCCGTGGAAGATGTGATGCGGCGAATGTGGTGATGGTCGTCATTTTCGAAGTGCAACCAGGCGCCCGAAGGAGTCGTAATGGACAGTAGATCGCCAGAGGATTGGTCACGCTGCATTGCGTACATATGGCCCGCCGGGTCTGAAAAGGAAGTGAGGACGGTCACGTATTGCCCGGGCCAGCGGGGACGGTAGGGGAAAAACAGGGTCCAGCCATCGGCTCGCTTCACGCGCCAGAGGCCCGCGGCGTAGTCCGCTTCGGCGTGCCCAAACGGACCGCCCCCGAGGCGCACGCGGTAAACGTCAAACGGCTGGCCCGGGTTCTGCGGCGCGTGATCGAAGTGGACTCGGGTGCCATCTGGCAGCGACAACTCGACGTACGTGCCCATCTGCCCCGCCAAAAAAATATCCAAAGAGTGCATCGCCCCGACGCCAAACGAGCGCGAGAGGCTGTCGTTGGTGGTATAGACGCGAGTGAACTCCAGCGGATACGTGCCGTCGAGAACAAAGTCGACCTGGCGCTGCGTCAGCGTGCCGAGGCCCAAATCCGCCATGAAAAGCTGCACCGAGGTATCGGGGATGGCGCGATCCTCGTACGCGAGCCTCCACAGAACGGGCTTGCCGGGAAAGTCATAGAGCGTGACCGCCGGCTCGCCCTGATTCGACAACGGGTCCCAACGTCCTTCGGCTCCGATGATTTGCCCGCCCATACGATCGATCTGCTCGCCGGACAGAACGCCTCCACTGAGGAGACTTGTGTAGTCGCCGCTCATGGGCAGATCGAAATAAAGAATGACGAGGTTCTTGGTGAGGAGCTTCTGGAGTCGGGAGTTCAGCCATTCCGGATTCCGGCGATCCATAAACGACGGGGGATGAAGCCGCGCGGAGGAAACGATAGCGGCGTGGTCTCCCACGCGCATATTTTCGGCGTACGCCCAGTTGTAACCGGGGATGTAGATATCGCGCGACGTAACACCCACGAGCGTGTTCGACGGGTCGCCAGCAATATCCGGATACGAGTGCAAAATGTAGTCGACGCACTTGTCTGAATCGAGCTGATGGCGCGCCGAGTCTTCCAGTTTCGGATCGAGCGGGATGGGCGGAAGAACGGCGACGTCAATTCCGAGCTTGGCTTGGTAGTAGGCAGGCGCCCAGTCAAGGGATTCGCTGGCAGACAGCCCCAGCGGGACCAAGAAGACCTTCTTCGCCGGCACAGGAGGCAGCCCCAGCGTGAAAGGCACTGGCGCGAGGTTGAACCGCTTTCCGCCGTCATCGGAGACAAACACCAGCCGGGAGAATTCCCAGGAGTCGTTGATGCGGTTCGCGATCCCGTACAAATGCCCGCTGCCCCGGGAACCGCCCAATTTTACCGACCACTGCGCGAACTTCGGATCGGCAAAGGGTAACGCATAACCAAACACCAGCGGCTTGACGTGGATGCCATCGCCGAGCAGCTTCTGCACGTCCGGCGAAGAGCGTGCCATCGCCAGAGAATCCGTGTAGGCGGTGGTGGCCGTCAGAGAAGAGTGCAAGAAGCCGAGCGACCCGAGCACAGCGGAGAGAATCACGGCGAGCGGAACAATCCAGAAGAGGTGTAGTGCCCATGTCGAGGCGCGTCTCGAAGGCGAGAGCGGCGGTGGAGTCCCGCCGACAAGAGAATAATGACAGCTAGGACATGGCGGCACACCGTAGGGCAAGACGGAGCCGCAGTTGGGGCAGACATTTTGTCTGGCTTGGACTTGCACAAGGAGTGAATAACACGGCGGATTGAGCGCGGCCCATAGTACGGCAGGAGGCGTTTGCCCAGTTGCTAAACGGGAGGGAAGTAACTCCCATCCTCACACAGCAAGGGTGGGGCACCCGAGCAGAGAGCATCCGCGTGGACGATGGAGTACAATCCGCCCGACCGATCAGAGACTCTGCAAGGCTGGCCGGTCTGTCGAATCCAGCTTTCAAAAAAATCGAACAGGGAGACAGCCCGATGCCTGAAAAAATAGAGAAGATTCCCGAGAAAGCGAGATGGGAGCTGGCAACGAAAGGATTGACCGGCGCATACATTGCCATTTCCAACGCCTTAAAGCAGGCTGCGGGACAGAAGAAATTCGAGGAGTTCAACGGGTCGCTCTGGCATGAAGCGGGAAAGGGAGCAGCAAAGGAATTTGCTCGTGCCCACGGATTGCCCACCGAGACTGCCGGCGACGTCGAAGGGACCATGCATCTGCTTGCTCAAGCGTCCATGGGGCCGGAGTTTGTGTTCGAAGTTGTTGAAGCCACGAAAGACAGATGCGTGGGAAAGACTACTCAGTGTCCCTGGCACAAGAGGTGGAAGGAGCAAGGCCTCGACTTTGATCCCTGCGGCGTAGGGCATCAAAGATGGGGTGACGGAGTGGCCGAAGGTTTGAACCCAAATTTTACGTTCAAGCTTACCAAGATTATGCCGCGTGGCGACTCGCACTGCGAGTGGGTCGTCGAGCGGAAAAAATAGAGGCAAAAGGAACGGCTGCCGCTCCGCCGAATCGTCCGGGACGCAGGAAGCGCGCCCCGCTGGATCGGGGCCCCCAAAGCCGGCGCTACATGAAAACCCCAACGGCAGAAGCAAAGGCGCCCGCCTGAAGGCGGCCGCTACGAAAGCAAAACCAAACGGTCGCTAGCGCGAGGAGGAGCGGAAGGCGGCGTAGGTGAGGTAGGCGCCGACGACGAAGGAGATCGCGGCATAGAGATAGAAGAGCTGTCCGTAGCGAAGGCCGCCGAGAAAAAATCCTACCGTAGCCGCTGGCGAGAGGAACAAAAAGAGCACACCTTTGAGCAGCGTTATCCAACCGAGGATGGTGACGACGACCGGGAGCGCGCCGCCGGACCAGACGTTGTGGACCAAAACCATCGCCAGGCCACCGAACAGCGTGACCACACCGACGAAGAACATCACCGGCTGATCGTGAACCAGCGCAGTCACGATATCGAGGGTCGTCGCGCGGCCGCGCACGAACATCGACAGCGCGGCGAGAATGCAGTAGAGCCCAAACAGCCTGCTAAGGAACGTTGTACGTGGCGACATGGTGTCCTCGGAACTGATGGGGCCGGAATTGCCGTTTTGACTGCCCGGCCGACCGACAATGTATATCGGGCCGGTTCAGCATGCAATGCTCGGCCGGGACGGGCGCGCGAAGAGGGGTTCCTGGGGACGCCGGAAGGACGTAAGTCCTCCCTTCCTTCGTCAGGACAAGCAAGATGACGACACTCGCCGGGTCGTTAGCTTACGCTTGATTCGGGGCGGCGAGGCAGCGTCGGCGGGCCGATTCGCGTGAACAGCTCATCCTTGATCCTGTGATATTTTTCGTAAGCTACGGCTTCGGTGGTGCGTTGCTTGGCGAGATCGTGGTACGAAGTCCAACTGGACGGGTCTCTGGGCTTCGCGAGAAGGACGCTGAGCCGTTCAGCTTCCAGAGAATAATCGCAAAAAGCCTGGTCCATCCTGGTGAGTAGTATCCTGCAGCCTGCATCTTCCATGTAAGGTTCTCCGCTAACAGAATGAACTACAATTGGGAAATTAGCCATAGTACCGGCCATCGGCGGGCGGCGGATTCGTTTCCGGAATACAGGCACCAGGCCGAAAGGCGGCGGCCACTGCGACGTCCGGTCCGCAACGCTACAGACCGGAAGCCGCTTTGGTTGTCCATGTTCCTCGCCCGACGTGATGACCTTGCTAGTTCTGATCTGGATGACTCTGGCGCCAATTCCAGTATTGCGACTGCTCCTTCTTGTTTGCCTTCGAGAATTCGTGAGACTTCTTGTGATTTGCCGTAAGGAACTGCCCCCAAGCCTTGTTTTCGTTGTCATCCCAGTTATGGTATTGGTTGTGGTCCTTATCGTAGACCCGGACCTGAACGGTGGCGTCCTGGGGCCTGGGTGCGGCCATAATTGATACTGGCGCCGCAAGGGCAGCGGTCAGAAATAGCGAAGCGATGAAACGATGTGCACGGTGCATGTTGTAGTCCTCCAAATTTGATTTTCCGCTTTCGGAATCGCGGCAGACAGGACTATGCATCCAAGACCGGCTGATTGATGTCCCGTACAACACACCATTCGTGAGTAGTGTGACCCCGACAGCATTCCACGACAGTGTGCCGAAACGGATAGATGCGCCATTTGATGCCGCCCATGATGGATCGTGCGCAATGGCCTCGACTCGCTCGACGGCAGCGCAGCGGGCAGCGCGCGGCGACGAGAGCCGTCGCGCTGAGAAGCGGGAGATGAAGAAATGTTTGCGACGATCGCCACAGTTTTGATCGTACTTTGGCTGCTTGGTTTTTTCGTATTTCACGTTACCACTGGCTTCATTCACATCGTGCTTGCCGTTGGCTTAGTCCTCCTCATTCTCCACTTCTTTAGAGGCAGAAGCGCCACAGCGTGAGAGAGATGAACAGCAAGAAGGCGAGTATGTTTTTGTGTTACGCCTTAATATCTTTGATTGTCGTGCTAACGATCGGACTTCTAGGACTCGGAGTCCGCGCGTTCGCAACGGGATATACCGCACAGTTTATATTTTGTGGCGTGTTCGTTATCTCCGTTGTGACTCTCGCTTTGTATTTCGTGCTCCGTCGACCCGCTCGCAAACTGACGGCCCATTCGCTATTCCGGGAACCACCCTTTGTGAGGCGCTCTCTCTTCCCGCGCTTACGCCCGATCGGCGGGAATCCGCTTACCCCGGATCATCTGTCCGAAAGACCCGCCCGGCGCCGGCGCGTCGCCGTGGGTCTCCCTTAAGCCGCTAAGCATGACGGATTGCTTTGGCAATGCGCTTTGACAACTGTAGAATCAGTAGGGACGTTCTCAAATCAAAAGAGGAGCAATCCGAACATGGCATACGGTAACCGCAACAAACCAGAACGCAAGTCAGGACGAGCCGGATTTGTGGAGGCCCGACTCGAAGAGCTTCGGCGCCGGTGGGACGAAGCGAAAGACGAGCGCGAGAAGAGCGAGGTATCCGAACAGATCCGCGAGTGGCAATCATTCAGGCCAGAACGGTCCGCACCCTCCGGCGGTAGGCGATAGGAGTCCTTGCAGCAGGTTCCGTTGGGCAGGCAGCGAAAGGTTAGCGCATGATTCAAGCTATCCACAAAGGCGTAGAAATCGAAATGGAGCTTCATCAATTGGCACGCGGCTATTGGAAGTGCGATTATACGTTGGTCAAGCACCCAGGACGAACCCAAACGATCCATCACGGGGATGGAGAGTTCCCGACGATGGATCTTGCCAAGGAATATGCCCTGCAAGAAGCTCGCGACGCAATAGACCGGGCCCAATAAAAGACAGCACGAAATTCGGCAGGGCAAGGTTCTTCGCGCGGCATTGGCATTGCACAACGGAGGCGGATGGCGTAGCGACGCAGCCGCCGACGTAAGCCTGCGCAGGGAACTTTCTCGCCGCAATTCATCCGGTCTCCCCGACGATGGCCTGAAACACCGTGAGTCGAGGCTCGTCGACAGTCATCTAAAGTGCTGACACGGGATCCGAACCCATTCAGAGCGGAGGCCGGCATGAAAGGAAGCCTTGGACGAGACCCTGAAGATGCTCATTGAAAGTATTCCGATGAAGCGCTTCGGAACATCGGAAGAAGTTGCCGGAGCGGTTGCTTTCCTCGCGTCCTCGGACGCTTCGTTCATCACCGGCGTGGAAATTGACGTGGACGGCGGCAGGGGGCAAATCTGAGCGATCGCTCCGGCAGTGGAAACGGCAGTCCACTTGGGAGCTTCACCGCGTTCCGCACGACGCGTCTTTGCAATGTCTGGTATCTGTTGCGAAATCTGGCGGCGAGCCTGTAGTCTTTGGAGTTTGTACTGATTCTCTTGGGGCGAACGTCCAAATCAGCAGACGGAGACGACGGGGCCGTGGCGAACGGAAACGGGAACTTGCAAGCAGCACAACCGGATGCAGCCGGACCAAACCCGGCCAACGCGGTCGATACGAGGGCGATCGTCCGGCGTTTCGGCGCGCTCGTTGCGGTGGACCATTTGACGGTGGCAGTGCCGCACGGCTCGATCTTTGGCCTGCTCGGGCCGAACGGCGCGGGCAAAAGCACGCTGATCAAGATGCTAACTACGCTGCTGGCGCCGAGCGAGGGAACGGCGTACGTCGCCGGATTCGACATCGTGCGCGAGCCGCGGCAAGTGCGGCGAAAGATCGGTTACGTCTCGCAGATGCTTTCGGCGGACGGCGACCTGACCGGCTACGAAAATCTTCTCATCTCGGCGAAGCTGTACGGGATCCCGCGTTCGGAGCGCGCGGCACGAATCGCGCGGGCACTCGAGTTCATGAAGCTGGCGCACGTCGCGGACAAATTCGTGAAGCACTATTCCGGCGGGATGATCCGGCGGCTCGAGATCGCACAGTCGATGTTGCACCATCCGAACGTCCTTTTCCTTGACGAGCCGACGGTGGGGCTCGATCCGTTCGCGAAGCGCGCGGTGTGGGAAGACATCCGCGACCTGCAGCGCGAGTTCGGAACCACGATCCTGATGACAACGCACGATATGCTCGAAGCGGACGAGCTTTGCGAGACGGTGGCGTTCATGCACCAGGGAAAGCTGGCGGCGATCGGGCCGCCCGCGGAACTGAAGGCTGCGCTCGGCTCCAGTGCGACGCTGAACGACGCGTTCATTCACTACACCGGCGCGGCAATCGCCGAGGGAGGAGACCTGAGAGATGTCGCACGTGCGCGCCTCACCAGCCAGCGTCTTGGATGACAGCAACCCCGCCATCGATTTCGCGCGGCAGACGATCGCCGTGGCCGAAGCTGACATCCGCAAGCTCATTCACGATCCGGTGGAGCTTTTGACGCGCATGATCCAGCCGATGCTCTGGCTGCTGATCTTTGGCCAGGTGTTCACGCGAACGCGCGTGATCCCGACGGGAGGAATCCGCTATCTCGACTTCATGACGCCGGGAATCCTGGCGCAGAGCGTGCTGTTCGGCGCGATCTTTTACGGCATCTCGCTGATCTGGGAGCGCGACCTTGGAATCGTACACAAATTTCTGGTCAGCCCGGCGGCGCGGAGCGCGCTAGTGCTAGGGAGAACGATCTCGTCTTCGGTGCGCAGCCTGTGCCAGATGATCTTTGTCTATCTGCTCGCATTTCTGCTGCACGTGCAGTTGCGCGGGGATTTGGGCGCGGTTGCGGGCGTGGTTTGCGCGGTGGTGCTCGGGTCGTCGGTCTTCTCAACGTTTTCGCTGATCGCGGCGTGCATTGTGAAGTCGCGCGAGCGGTTCATGGGCATCGGGCAGGTGCTGACGATGCCGCTCTTCTTCGCGAGCAACGCGATCTACCCGCTGAGCATGATGCCGGAGTGGCTGCGCTGGGTTTCCAAAGTGAATCCGCTGACCTACGAGGTGGACGCGCTGCGGCACTTGATGATCGTCGGGGGCATAAGCTCGTTCGGGATGGGCGTCGATTTCCTGGTGGTGGTGCTCGCGCTCGCGTTAATGGTCGGCATCGCTACGCGGCTTTATCCCACGATCATCAGCTGAACGGCGATGGATGCGGTGATATTTATCGGGAATTCTGCGGTTGGGGCCGCGAATGTTTGTACGCGCTGACTTTACAAAACTGAAACGGGAGATACCGAATGGAGAATGATAAGCGTCTCGATGTGGACCGGCTGATTGCAATCGACGTGCACGTGCACATCGAGCACGAGGGCGAAGAAACCGCCTCGGACGAAGCCGTGAGGAAATACTTCGGCGAAGGCGCGCCGCGAGGCCGCAAGGCGCTCGCGGAATACTACCGATCGAGGAACATCGGCTGCGTGGTCTTTACGGTGGATGAAAAGCTGTGCCGCAGGCCACAGGTTTCGAACGACGCGGTTTTGGAGTTTGCGTCGGAGAACGCCGACATCGTGATGGCCTTCGCAAGCATCGATCCGACGCGGGGCGCGGATGGCGTGCGCGAGGCTAAACGGCTGATCGCGACCGGCCTCGTGCGCGGATTCAAATTTCACCCGCCCGTCCAGCAGTTCTTCCCGAACGACCGGCTCGCGTACCCGCTCTACGAAGTGATCGCGGAAGCGGGGCTGCCCGCGCTCTTCCACACCGGGCACAGCGGGATCGGCACGGGAGTACCGGGCGGCGGCGGAATCCGGCTGAAGTACGGCAACCCGATGTGCATCGACGACGTGGCGGTGGATTTTCCGAACATGCCGATCATTCTGGCGCACCCGTCGTTCCCGTGGCAGGACGAAGCGATCTCGATGTGCCTGCACAAGCCGGAGGTGTACATCGATCTGTCGGGATGGTCGCCAAAATATTTCGCGCCGAATTTGGTCCAGTACGCAAATTCGCTGCTGAAGACGAAGGTGCTCTTCGGGTCGGACTATCCGCTGATCACTCCGGACCGCTGGATGGCGGATTTTGCAAAGATCGCAATCAAGGACGAGGTTCGGCCGCTGATTCTGAAGGAAAATGCGATGACGCTGTTTGGATTGAAGTCGAAGGCGGCGTGATTGGCGGTCGGTTAGCCAAGAGCCAACAGCAGATCCCTCTCTGCGTCCCGCACCCCGCAAACCGCGGATGGGAAATGGCGCGGGACCCCCGCTCGGGATTACAACGCGCTTGATGGTCGGCTGATTGGCAACGTCAGTCGCCGGGCACAGCACGTTGTGCCCCTACGGGAAAAATTTGGCTACTGGGAGGTGGAGGAGGAAGTCGAGATGATGCTCGCTCGACTTTGTTCGGAATACAACGAGCCCTGCGATGCGCCGCGCTGGGTACCGGAGTCCGCGAAGTAGTTCCGCTCGTTCAGGCCGCGGTAGATGCGCCCTGCGATTTCGGAGGCGTGCGGGCCGCTGATGATGCGGCTGCGCCCGTGAAGGAGAACGACGAGCACGATTTTCGGGTGGGCCTCGTCCGCGTAAGAGGCAAACCAGCCGAGCCGTCCGCCGAGGTCTTCGTCGTTGCAAGTGCCGGTCTTGCCGAGAGCCTGCTCACCATAGGGATCGTAACTCTGCCGCGCAGTGCCGTAGAGAACCGCTGCGAGCATTCCGTCGCGAAGATCGGGAAGCAGAGGCGCGATATCGAGCTGCTGACGGAGGCGCGGCTCGAAATTCTGGCGGTCGGCATCGGTGCGAGGATATTGCAAGTAATACTGCGCGCCGCCGTTCGCGAGCGTTCCCACGAGTGAAGCGAGCTGGAACGGCGTGATGCGGATGCCCTCGCCGAAGCTCGACATGCGTGCGACCCCGCCGAAGATCGGAGGCGAAGACGGTACGGAGCCCGCCTGCTCTTCGGGAATGTTGTAACCGACGCGCTGGCCGAGGCCGAGAAGCTCGTCGTATTTGATCACGCGCTGGAATCCGAGCTGCGATCCGACGGCTTCAAAAAACTTGTTATTCGAATGAGCCATGGCCTCGGTGAGGTCCATATAGCGGCGGCGGCCCACCTGAATCATGGTGTCGCGCGTGATCACGCCTTCCTGAAGCCCCGCGATCGCGATGAATGGCTTGATCGTCGAGCAAGGCTCGAGGGCCGCGGAAAAGGCCATTTTCTGATTGACAATGGTGAGGATGCGGCCGGTGGTCGGGTCGACCGCGACGACGGAACCTTTTTCGTGCCCTAGGGCGTCCACGGCGATCTGGCGGATGATGGGGTCGTCATAATCGGCGACATCGTCCTTTGCCGGATCGGCGTATTCCACGACGCGCGCGCGATGATGGCGCGCGGCGCGAGCCGGACGCGCGGGACGTGCTGGCTGACCCGCAAAGGCAGCGCCCCAACTGCTCATAAGCATGAGGCAGACAATCGCTACTGCTTTGCGGAGAGCTGGGTTCCGGGACATATAGCCTTTAGATGCCGAGTTTGCCTGTGGCGGAAGCCGAAAGCCAGTGTAAGGAAGCAGGTGCGGCTCCGCAACTGAAAAGCAGAGTGTATTTTCCATCAGGACATGGCCGTTACGCAACTGGCCTGGTGGACAGGCTACCGCAGGGTCCCGGGCAGGCTTGGCCCGGGCCCACGCGCGGCGTATGATGGCGCCGTCGCAGCGAACAGGAGGACAGCAATGACACCTGCCGAACGCGAACTTGCCCTGAATCAACTTGCCGAGAGCCGAGAGCGGTTGCTTCGCACGGTGCACGGCTTATCCGAGACACAGCTCACGTATAAGCCCCGGCCGGACCGCTGGTCGGTGGCCGACCTGATCGAGCATCTCGCTGTCGTCGAGACGCGGATTCTCGGCCTGATTCAACAGAGCCTCGCAACAGCTCCTGATCCTTCGAAGCGCGGCGCCATGACGGACGAAGCCCTGGTTGAAGACGTGGCTGGTCGTGTGACGCGATTCCAAGCGCCGGAATTTCTGGCACCCACGGGGAGGTGGACGGCGGAGCAGCGCGTGCCGGAATTCGAGGCTGCCCGCAAGCGAACCGTCGAGTTTGTCGCCGGCACAAACGCGGACCTCCGGCGCCACTTCGCTCGACATCCGGTTCTCGGCGAACTCGACTGCTATCAGTGGGTGCTGCTGCTGAGCGCGCACTGCGACCGTCATCGGGCGCAGGGCGAGGAAGTAAAGGCGGACGCGGGCTTTCCGCGCGCGGCTGCGGCAGGCTAGGGTTCCAAGCTCTCGAAAGAGATCCCGAGTCTGCGGCGGCGGACTCGGGACTAACACACCAAAGGCACTCGGGGCTGTTAGCGGGCGGCGCGGCCCTGCGCGGCGGCAGCAGCTCTTAGGGGCTGCTTATCGCCATCGACGGCGGCTTTCTTGGCGTCATCGGCCGACGGCGGAACGAGCCCGAGCGACTTGCGCAGTTCGTGCTCGATTTTGTCGCGAATGTCCGTGTGTTCCTTCAGAAACAGGCGCGCGTTTTCGCGGCCTTGACCGAGGCGCTCACCCTTGTAGGAAATCCACGTGCCGGATTTTTCGAGGATACTCTTCATCACACCCAGATCGAGGAGGTCACCTTCCCTGGAAATGCCTTCCCCGTAGATGATGTCGAACTCTGCTTCGCGGAAGGGCGCGGCTACCTTGTTCTTCACGATTTTCGCGCGGGTGCGCGAGCCGACCACGCGGTCGCCTTCCTTGATCGACTGGATGCGGCGGATATCGACGCGGATCGAGGCATAAAACTTGAGGGCGCGGCCGCCGGTGGTGGTTTCAGGGTTGCCGAACATCACGCCGATTTTTTCGCGAATCTGGTTGATGAAAACCAGGCAGGTTTTCGATTTCGAGACGATCGCGGTGAGCTTGCGCAGAGCCTGCGACATCAGGCGCGCCTGCAAACCCATCTGCGGCTCGCCCATGTCGCCTTCGAGTTCGGCCTTGGGAACGAGCGCGGCGACGGAGTCCACGACAACGATGTCGACGGCGTTCGAGCGGATCAGCTCCTGCGCGATTTCGAGGGCCTGCTCGCCGTTATCCGGCTGCGAGACGAGGAGATTGTCGACGTCCACTCCGAGCTTGCGCGCGTACACGGGGTCGAGTGCGTGCTCGGCGTCGATGAACGCGGCCTGGCCGCCCATTTTTTGAGCTTCGGCGATCACGTGCAGCGTGAGCGTGGTCTTGCCACCCGATTCCGGGCCGTAGACTTCGATGACGCGGCCGCGCGGAAAGCCTCCGACGCCCAAGGCTGCGTCGATCGAGATCGAGCCGGTGGGGATCACATTCACCGGGACGAGCACATCCTTGCTGCCAAGGCGCATGATCGAGCCTTTGCCGTACTGCTTTTCGATTTGAGAGATCGCGAGGTCGAGACTTTTAGTTTTTTCGTCCGTCATGGCATCACCTCGTAAGAGATTTCGTTTAGGTCCCGCCGCAGCGGACGGCCCGATTCTAGCAGAGAGCGGTTGGACCGATTGAGTCATTTCTGGAAGGGCATATTAGCAGAAGGCGAAGAAAAAGCAAAGAGCCATGTATTTGAAAGGTCGGTCCTGCCCTCAAAACTTAAACCAGTGTCTCTTAGCGGGTCGTGGCGGGCGAATGATCTTACCTTCCTGAGGGTCAAATAGAAGGAGACTGTGTTTTCCTGCGAGATCAAGAACAACCGAGCGGATCTCATCTGCTCGTGACCAGACGACAGTCATGATTACGTGGTGAGCTGAACGGTCCAGTCGCGCCGACCAGGGGCAGTTATCGACTTCCTCTTCTGGTAGATCATCAAGCTCGGGATACCGCTGTGTCAGTTCTCTATAGAATGCTTCGACTTCGGGCGCCGCCGGCCAGCCCTCGTGGGCGCCATCGCAGAGCTGGAGAAAGATTTTCCCAGCGTCTGAATCCGTTAATCCGGGATCGTCAGCCTTCCACACCGCAAGGTCGAAACTCATGGACGTTTGACCGGTTTCATTCGTCCCCCGTCAGTACTTATAGAAGCCGCGGCCGGATTTGCGGCCGAGGCGGCCAGCGGCGACGTGCTCTTTCAACAGCGGGCACGGGCGATACTTGGGATCGCCGAAGCCCTTGAAGAGCACATCGAGGATGTCGACGCAGACGTCGAGGCCAATCAGATCGGCGAGCTCGAGCGGGCCCATCGGATGGTTCATGCCGAGTTTCATCACGGCATCGACGGCTTCGGGCGTCGCGACGCCCTCCATGACGGCGAAAGCGGCCTCGTTGATCATCGGCATGAGCACGCGGTTCGAAACGAAGCCAGGCGAGTCGTTCACGCCGACTGGCTTCTTCCCGAGTTTCTCGCAGAGCGACATCGTTGTCTGAAACGTGGCATCGGTCGTGGCGCGGCCGCGGACAACTTCCACCAGGACCATCACGGGCACAGGGTTGAAGAAGTGCATGCCGATGAAACGGCCGGGGCGCGACGTGGCCGCGCCGAGTTCCGTGATCGAAATCGAAGAGGTATTGCTCGCAAGGATCACGCCGGAGCCAAGGACGGCATCGACTTCTTTGAGGACGCGGATTTTCAGATCGAGCCGCTCGGGAACGGCCTCAACCGCGAAGTCGGCGGCTGCGAGAGCGGCGCTGTCCGTGACGGGCTGGATGCGGGCGAGCGTAGCGGACTTGTCCGCTTCAGTGATTTTCCCCTTGCTCACTTCCCTGCCGAGATTCTTGCCGATATTTTCGAGCGCGCGGTCGAGGAGGGCTTTGTCGATGTCGCGAAGGAGCACGCGATAGCCCGAGCGCGCGAAGACATGCGCGATGCCGCTGCCCATGGTGCCCGCGCCGAGCACGGCGACGGTTTTGATCGAATCTACGGAGATCACGTGGTCGATGATAATCGAAGTGGAAGAGGCAAAGAAAGAAAAGCAGGCGTAGGGCGTTCAATCAGAGGGCAGAAAATAGATTCTCAGTTCGCGAGCCGGAACGAAGTTGGCGACGCGGGCCACGAAATGATCGGCATCCGCGCGCTCGACTTTTCCGTCCCAGCAGAAACTCACGTAGAAGGTGCGTTGCCCGTCCGGCTTTGGTCTCTCCACATCCAGCTCAAACGATTTGATTGGCGTCTTCCAGGTATTTGCGGACGTGAGGATGTAATCGACCCATTCGGGATAGACGTATTCTCCGTTTGCTGTGTCCCCGGACTTCAATCTCTGCGCAACGTCAGCCTTCAGTTTGTTCTCCAATGAATCTTCAATACACGAATCCTTGAGTTCCCGCTGAAGTTTTCCCACTTCGACCGGCTCGAAGCCATATTCGGGCACGTACTCGTGACGGATATGGAGGATTTTGTGAGCGGGAAATCGCTGCGTCCAGTGATAGGTTTTCACGACAGACCACAGATACACGTAATCGCCGTTGTCGATGGCCTTGATCAGACCCAAGTTCAATAATTTGGATCTGTCAGCCGGGGAGAGGTCTAAGACCGGGTCCCTCGGAGCAGGAGCAGGCGCCGCGGAACTGTCCGTCGTGGAATCGTCGGGATTGTTCTCGGCGAAATCCAACGGAAGGTGGGACGCGAGAATCAAGTCCGTGTAATCTCTGCCCTTCACCTTCCCTCTCACGTCTTTCTTGTACTGAATCGCGCTGCCGTCGACCCAGACATGGAAATCGGCGAAGTCGCGCCGGAGTCCCGGTTCCCAGGCGTACCATTCGTAGGGCGGCACGGGGAATCCGACCTCAATCGTGATGTCTTTGTCCGTCTCATTCAGGAAATCGAAGTCGACGGTGATCTTATGAAGGCCGATGGAGAGCCGCTCCTTCTCCATGGATATGTGCGCTTCCTTGCTGAGCCGGATTCCGCCGACAGCAACCGACACGGCTGAATCGTCCGCGCGAACAGGCAGACAGAATGCGAGTGCAAGGAAGCCGATCGCAAGGGCCTTTGTCGAACTAGGTGACATAGCGGGTTGATGATAATCGAAGGCGGCCTAAAGAGGGCGCCTATTCGGACAGAGCAGCTTCGACGATTTCGCGAACGATCTCAAGGGCACGGGGTGCATCTTCGTTTCGGACGAAGATTCCGTAGCCTCGCCGCGAAGCCAGTTGGAGTGTCAGTTGGTTGTTTTCCGTGATTTCATGGCTTGGGATGCCCGCGTCCCGCAACGCCGCGAGAACGCGGCTGAATGTGATTGGATCGTCCCCGCGCCACGCGAGCACCGGTCCCTGGCCAGGAGCAGAAGATTTTGGCGCATCCATTTCCGATGGGCCTCAGGTGCAGCGTACGCGAATGGGCCGCGCGTTGCCAAGCATGTGCGCCGGGCATGGCATGCCGTCCCTAGGGGAGAAAATCCGGAGACCGCAATAAGCAGCGCCCTACAGGCGAGCTGCATTACGGGCGCTCGATCGCCAAGCCGACCGCGTTGCCGCCGCCGAGGCAGAGCGCGGCGATGCCGCGCTTCAGGTTGCGGCGCTGCAATTCGTAGAGCAGCGTGACGAGAATGCGCGCGCCCGATGCGCCGATCGGATGGCCGAGGGCGACCGCGCCGCCGTTTACGTTGACCTTTTCGGGATTGAGCTTGAGCTGGCTCGTGACAGCCATCGCCGCGACGGCGAAGGCCTCGTTCAATTCGTAGAGGTCGACATCCTTGTCGCGGTCCCAGCCGGTCTTATCCAAGATTTTCTCGACGGCGTAGACGGGCGCCATCATGATCCATTTCGGCTCGACGCCACTCACGGCCTGCGCAACGATGCGGGCCATGGGCTTCTTGCCGAGCCGTGCGGCCGTGCGCTCGCTCGTGACGACAAGGGCCGCGGCGCCATCGTTGGTGCCAGGCGCGTTGCCTGCGGTGACGGTGCCATCTTTCTTGAACGCAGGCTTGAGCTTGGCGAGCGCTTCGAGTGAAGTGTCTTCGCGCGGGGATTCGTCCGTCTTGATGACGAGAGGCTCGCCTTTTTTCTGCGGGATCTCGATGGGGAGAATCTGCTCCGTGACGAAACAGGACTTCGTCGCGCGCACCGCCTTGCGGTGGCTATCGAGCGCGAATTGATCCTGCTCCTGGCGCGAGATGCCGTACTTCTCGGCGACAAGCTCGGCGGTCATGCCCATGTGGAAGTTTTCGTAGACGTCCCAGAGGCCGTCGGTGATCATGGAATCTAGAATCTCCTGGTTGCCGAGGCGAAAGCCGGTCCGTGCGCCCTTCAGCAGATACGGCGTGTTCGACATCGACTCCATGCCGCCCGCGACCACGATCTCCGATTCGCCCAGCGCGACCGCCTGCGCGGCGAGTCCGACCGCCTTGAGGCCCGAGCCGCAGACTTTGTTGATCGTCATCGCGGCGACGCGCGGGTCGAGGCCGCCTTTCAGCGCAGCCTGGCGCGCCGGATTCTGGCCCAGTCCGGCCTGAACGACGTTGCCCATGATCGCTTCATCGACCTGCTTCGGTTCGATCCCCGCGCGGCGCACGGATTCGGCCACCACGCGCGCGCCAAGCTCCGGCGCGGAGAGCGGCGAAAGCCCGCCCATGAATTTTCCAATCGGGGTGCGGACAGCGCTGAGGATGATGGGGGTTTCCATGGCGAAGTCTCCTGCAGGCGATGCCTGCAACAACTCACGAGTCGGGGGTTAGTATAGGCGCGGCGCAAAGGCGGGTCAATTTAGCTCGGGAGGTGGAACACGTCAGGAGAAATTCGGCTACAGCGCCGACACGTCAGAGCAGCGCCCCCACCTCCGTCATGTTGTCACGGTGACGCGGTCGCGTTAAACTCCACACCATGGGTTCGCAGCCCGCCATTTCCACGAAAGCTACCTGTCAATTTCAGAAAGATAACGGCCAACAGTGCAGGAGGGCCGTTGCTTCAGGCGAAACCAAGTGTTGGCAACACGCCCGGACTTGGAAGCACAAGTTGAAATCGCTAACTCGGAATCAGACAATCCTATTTGTGATGACAGTCCTTGCACTTTTCATAGGGGTCCCAGGAGCATGGTTCACTTACGACAGTTGGCGCATTACACGGCGACAAACATCAAAGGCTACCCAGGCGTCACCTCGCACCACTGGCCCCGCAAATACACAGGGTGACAAGAGCCCCGCAAATACAGGAGATGGCAACACATTCATCTATGGGAGTACCCCCAAAAAAGACAAGAAATAGAGGGAACAAAAATGAAATTGCTCTTGCTGGTCTGCTTCTTGCTGCCTTTCTCCACCATGGCCCAATCCCAGTCGACGACCGGGCCAGCGACAACCAAAGGCGCTTGCAGCCCTGCTAACACGGGCAATGACAACACGTTTGTGATCAACTGTGGTATCGACAAAGGACAAGGAGCGGAGTTGATCGCCATCATGAATAAAATCCTCGCCAATCAACTCAATCCAGTCGAGGTTATGGCGAAGTTGGATGAAATCCTTCGTAACATGCATCCACCGCGTCGGCTGTCCGATTCGCAGAAGAGCGAGTTAGCTGAGTGTTTAGGGAAAAAGCCGGGGCGATTTTCTATCATGGCGATAGCAAACAACAGCGAGGCATATAGGTATGCTCAGGACTGGCGTGAAGTATTTATATCTGCGGGGTGGGAGATTGAGCACAGGGATATTCCAATTCAAATTTTCATGATTGGTGGTGGGATGTGGTCCGGAATGCAAATGAGTGTAGTGCTCCCCGCTAAAACCGGACACCTCAGTTAGGTAAGATCAGGGCCTCCAAACAGGAGGCAACATGGGCAGGAAACCACGCGTAGATCGGACCCCCGAAGAGAAGTGGCAGATCGTA
>Ga0187860_1000689_pt1 | contig 31840 bp, 29 predicted proteins | sample June2016WEW_10_4_FD_132981 | JGI IMG/M metagenome (GOLD analysis project Ga0187860, IMG submission 132981) | Peatland microbial communities from SPRUCE experiment site at the Marcell Experimental Forest, Minnesota, USA - June2016WEW_10_40 | ecosystem: Environmental > Terrestrial > Soil >...
AATGCCGTGGCGGCAGCAGCGTCAGCATGAACGTGTTCGGCGCGAAATTTCCGATCGATTCGTTCGAACCCAACGCGAGCGACAACTTGTCCCACAATGCCTCGAGGTACGACCACGCATCGGTAAAATCAGGCTGCAAGACGATCTCTGGGTGCAGGCCGTCGCGCACCACTACGCGACAGCCCAGCCCGGTGAAGGTCTGCAGCGCCGGCGGCAGCGTTATCTCGATGCTGCCGCTCGTTCGTCCTGCGGATCTGATCTTGCACATGCCCAAGTACATCGTGCGCCTATGTTCAATTCCAATCCGGCATCCCACGCGGCGTGCCGTCTAGCGTTCTATCTAGCAGTGCATCTAGCAGACGACCCGGCCGCGATTGTGCGTCTCTCTTGGTTAACGCGAGGTTAATTTGGACGGTATCGATACCTGCCCTGCGCTCTCCTGCCTTCGATCCCGCTCAGAAATTCTTTGACCTAAGCGGCACCGCCGAACTTGATGCCCGACCAGATTTCATGCGCTTTCATGCGGTCCGCATGGATCGCGCCAATGACTCCGTTCATGCTCGCACGCAATTTTCGATGGCCGGCTTCGAGCGACGCCCGTTGCCGCTTGGCCATCTTGTGGTGCGCGCTCGCAAGGGTCGGGACGATCTGCGCGGCGGCGCTGCGGAACTCCCGGGTCTGCTCGACGAGAGCGCCGGCCTGGCGTCGAAGACTGCTCCGCAACTGGCTGGCAGCCTTACGCCGGGCGCTCGCCAAGTGTGCAATTTTGTTCATCGTGGCGTTGCGGTGGGTCGCTACATCCTTGCCCATGGCGCTGAGAAACTTCTGGGTCTGCGCGACCTGATGCGCCGTTGCCCGATGGTGAGCCGCGACATCCCTGGCCAGCGAAGTGAGAAATTTGTGCGCTTGCATTCGGTAGTCCTGTGCCATTTCTCCGCGTGCCGTCGTACATGCCATCAACATGGACTCGGTCGCCTGACGCATGGCGTCGATCGCCGACCTGCGCAGTTTCGATGACTGACAAAGATCCTTGGCCAGACGGCCCATCTCTCGTGATTGTGACATCATGGCGCCCTCGTTTGCACCAGTCGGTGCCCTTTCGACCATTGCGGCCGGGATATTCTTGAAAGAGATTGAGAGCGAAGTGGCCGCTTGCACTCGATTGATCGCAAGAGTCGCTTCGCTCTCTCGCAGAGTTGTTCGAACAACTCAGGCAACTCAAGCCTCGGCTGAAGCCGTGAGACCAATGGCCTCGGCATACTTCAGATAGGTATCGACGCCGGCAACGACGATGCGAGCCTCGATCGCCAGCAGCTCAATTCCGACCAGCGAAACGCGGGCCCACGCGTCGATCACGACGCCCTTGTCCAGAATGCGGTCGACAACCTCGGCGAGGCTGGTCGACGCGATAGTCTTTTCCACTGCCATGACGCTCTCTCTCCTCAAGTTTGCGTGCAGTACACTGACACTGTCACCAAAGCACGGCCGCAACGGCGGCATAAGTTAGGTCGAATATCAGCCGAACGACGGGTTTTCCCTAAGCAAGTGGCGCCGCCGGCGTAAGGAAATACATGTAAGCAAATACAGCAGAGACGGGTATCTGCAGACACGGGTATCTGCGCTCGTCCTCACGAACGATTGAATACAGTTTCCCAATGTTCAATAATCGCAACCCGGAATGCATCAGCACAACCGCATTGCTTGCATACGAGCGGCTGCGTGATTGCGTCGTCACCGACGCGGACCTTTTATCAGTTTAAATTTCCGCGGTCGCTCAGCTTCATTCGATTAAGGCACGGGGGCGTAATCACGGGATGACCACCGCATCTCAAACAGCCGGTAATTTGCATAACCAACTTGACGACGTTGTCTGCCTCCATCTTCTGCATGAGGTGCGCGCGGTAAATTTCAATCGCCTTTGGGCTGACGCCAAGATGGCGCGCGGTTTCTTTGTTTGACATACCGCCGAGCACGCATTCGAGAACCTGTCTCTCCCGATGAGACAACGTTGCGAGCCGATCCAAGGTGGCCGCGTGCTGGGTCCAAACCCGATGGGTCGCGACGTCGCTACGAACCCAGTGCTGAATCGTCTCGATGAGCAACTCCTTGTTGAACGGCTTTTCGAAGAATTCGACTGCCCCTAGCTTCATGGCGCGGACCACCGTTGCCAAATCGCCGTAGCCGGACACAAAGATCACGGGGATGGTCCTTGCACGCGTTCGCAACCAAGTCAGCGTTTCGATACCGTTCGATTCCGGCATCCGCAGGTCAAGAACGACGCAGCCGGGTAGATCAAGGTCGAATTTTTCAATGAAGTCGGAAGGCAATGCGTAAGTGGCGGTCTTCAAGCCAACCGTCTTGAGCAGCAGCCGCAACAGGTCTCGTGTGGGCTCGTCATCATCGACCACATGGACAATGGCGTCCGGCGTCACTGGACTGCCGTTGCCTTGCCTGTGGTGTTTGGATGACAAGATGCCGCTCCGAACGCCTTTGAATCCGCGCGCATGCAGCCCCGATCTGCTGCCGGACAATCGGCGCTACACGTACGGCAAGTGCCCTGCCGCTACGGCAAGCCCGGAAACAATCTGTGGTTCAATGGTTAAAGAACCGTAAAGATCAAGTCGAAAGTGCTACGATTCAGACAAGATACTTGAATGCGACGAGCTGCTGCATTGCGCCCGGTCGCTCACAGCCGCTTGCCATCCTTATCGTAAAGATACCAGCCGCGTCCGGCTTTGCGGCCGTCATAGCCGGCCGCCACCATCTGGCGCAGCAGCGGCCGCGGCAGGAACCGCTCGCCATAGGCCTTGTAGAGAATGTCGTGGACGTCGCGCGACAGCGTGTTGGTGGTGTTGTCGAGCAGTTCGAACGGCCCGATCGGATGACCGAGGCCGAGCTTGCAGCCGAGATCGATATCCGCCGGTGTGCACACGCCCTCCTCCACCAGACGGATCGATTCGATCACCAGCGCATGCAGCAGGCGATTGATCGCGAAGCCGACGACGTCCTTGACCCGAATGGGAGTCTTGCCGATCGCTCGCAGCGTCTCCGAAATCGCATCCGCGTAGCTGGGATCGGTGTCCAGTCCGGGGATGACTTCGACGAGCTGCATGCGCGAGACCGGCGAGAAGAAATGCGTTCCGATAAACCGCTTGCGGCGCTCCTCGCTCAAGCCGGCCGCCAGCGAGGTGATCGAGATGGAGGATGTGTTCGAAGTCAGGCCCGCGCTCGGCGCGACGATCCGGTCGAGACGCGCGAACATATTTCGCTTGATCGTTTCGTCTTCGAACACCGCTTCGATGACCAGGTCGCGATCGCCGTAACCCTCCAGACCCTCCACGACATGCAGATTGGCGATGGCGCGCTCGGCGGCATCCGTGGTCCAGAACTTGCGGCCGATGCCGCGGTCCAGCACCCCTCGCAGGCGATCGAGCGCCTTGTCGGCCACGCCACGATTTTGGTCCGACAAGATGACCGGATGCCCCGCCAGCGCGAACACCAAGGCGATCTCCGACCCCATCATGCCGGCGCCGACGACGCCGATAGCCTTGAATTTCTCCATGACAACCCCCCTCTTGCTTGATTGTGCTCAGCCGGCCTGCGCAGGCCCCTCGCGCATTTCTAACTGACACTTTTTGTACGCAGCCGCTCCCTGAGAACAACCTTCTGCACTTTGCCATTGGCATTGCGCGGCAAGGCGTCGTTGAGGATTTCTACGGTCTCAGGAACCTTGTAGTCGGCCACCTTGTCGAGCTTGGTGAAGCCGAACACCGGCAGCGGCCGCACCACAGTGATGCCCGGCAGGTTTTTCGGCACAATGATCATCGATTGCTGCTTGTGCCTGTCGGGATTGTCCGGGTCGGACTTACCCATGAAGATGAACAGCCCGCAGCGCGGATCGCCGGCGCCGGAGGAGAACCATTTGTGCCCGTTGATGACGTATTCGTCGCCGTCGCGCTGGATGGTCGCCCGAATATTGGCGGCATCGCTGGATGCCACCCCCGGCTCGGTCATGGCGAAGCAGGAGCGAATCTCGCCGTTGAGCAGCGGCACCAGCCATTGCTTCTTCTGCTCGTCGGTGCCGTAACGCGCCAGCACTTCCATGTTGCCGGTGTCAGGGCGGAACAGTTGAAGATTTCCGACGCCCACGGCAGGCGGCCCATCTGCTCGGCGAGCGGCGCGTATTCCAGGTTCGACAGCCCCGCCCCGAATTCGGATGCGGGCAGGAACAGGTTCCACAGTCCTTCGTTCTTGGCGAGGGGCTTCAATTCCTCGACCACTTGCGGCGTATCCCAGACGCCGCACGCCTCCAGCTCGCGGTAATAGCGCGCCTCGTTCGGATAGCCGTGCTTGGCCAGGAATGCCTTGACCCTGGCGATCCATTCTTGAGTCTTGGAGGAATAGTCGAAATTCATAACGCCCTCGCGTGCTGCCGGCTCGCGTGCAGGCTATCTGCACGGCGGCCGAATTCTTACTACTCCACTCCATCGCGTCCCACGAGGTCTTTCGCAGGTGATCGCAAAACTCGAACAGAGAAAAATCTCGCTATCGGGTAGAGACGGCATGAGGCGTAGTAACCCGCATGCGGCCGCACTACCCCGCCGACGAGGTTGACAGATCGATCGCGACCGCGTGGGAGTGGAGAAATCTTCGTCATTGGCGCGGTGCTGCGCTTGTTTCAGATTGTGATCATTCGGGCGGCAGATAGGGGCGGACAAGCATGAACAGCGTAAAGGACAAGGTCGTCCTGGTGACCGGAGCAGCAGGCGCGATCGGATCGGCGGTCGCTCATGCAGTGGCACAGAGCGGCGGCATCGCGGTCACCAGCGATCTTCCCGCTCGCCGGGATGTCGATCATGCTCTCGACGTCACCTCGGAAGAGGACTGGACGCGGACCATCGCCGCCATCGAGCAAGACGTCGGACGGCTCGATGGTCTGGTCAATGCTGCCGGCATCGTAGCGCTCGGCACCGTCGAGGACACCGACTTCGCGACTTGGCGCCGCGTCATGGCGATCAATCTCGACGGCACGTTTCTGGGCTGCAAGTACGCCATGCGGCTGTTGCGGCGGAGCGGCGGCTCGATTGTCAACATCTCATCGGTTTCGGGGCTGGTCGGAGGGCATAACTTCGCGGCGTACAACGCCTCGAAAGGCGGCGTGCGGCTTTTGACCAAATCGGTGGCGCTGCACGGCGCCCGACAAAAACCAGCGGTGCGCTGCAATTCGGTGCACCCGGCCTTCATCGAAGGCCCGATGGCGGACGGCATGATCGCGCAATTCCGCGATCCGTCCCGCGCCCGCGAGCGGCTGTCGGCCTCGGTGCCGCTCGGCCGCTTCGGCACGCCCGCCGAGGTCGCGGCGCTCTGCGTCTATCTGCTTTCGGATGAATCCGCGTTTGTCACCGGCGCCGAGTTCGTGCTCGATGGCGGCCTTACGGCGCAGTAAGGCGACGTACTCATAGCCGGGTGCGTCCAGAAGACTTTTGACCGGCGGCGATGGTACGCCAGATCGTCTCCGAGCGGATCGGCATGTCGAGATGACGCACGCCGTACTCGCGCAGGGCGTCGGCGACCGCGGCGACGATGGCGGGCGGCGTACCGACGACACCACATTCGCCGGCTCCTTTGGCGCCCAGCATGTTCGTCGTCGCCGGCGTGGTGGGGGCGGTGAAGCATTGAAAGAGAGGCAGATCATCGGCACGGGGCAGGCAATAATCCAAGAGACTGCCGGTGATGAGTTGTCCCGAACGAGGGTCGTAATGGCACAGCTCAAGCAGCGCTTGGCCGACGCCTTGCGCGCTGCCGCCATGAATCTGGCCGTGCACGATCATCGGATTGACGACAGTTCCGACGTCATCGACGGCGACGAGGCGCTTTAGCTCGGTGGCGCCGGTTTCCATGTCGATCTCAACCTCGGCAATGCAGCAGCCATTGGGAAAGCAGAACGGCGCCGTTGCGGTGTCGGTGGCAACGAGGCGCCCCGTCTCGCTGAATCGCGCCAGTTCGCTCAGGCTCACGCTGCGGTCCGTACCGACAATGAAAAAACTCCCGTCGGCAAATTCGATGTCCTGCTCGGCCGCCTCGAGCCGCCGCGCCGCGAGCTTGCGCCCCTGCTCGATCAAGCGCTCGACACCCCGCGCGACCGCTTCGCCGCCAATCACCAGCGAGCGCGAGCCATAACTGCCGACCCCTGAGGCGACGCGCTCCGTGTCGCCTTGCAGCAGCTTGATCGCCCCGAGCGCAACGCCCAGGCGCGCCGCCGCCATCTGCGCGTAGACAGTCGCGAGGCCCTGGCCCATCGCCTGCGTCCCCGAGAGAAGTGTAATCGTGCCTTCGGCGTCCGCCTCGACGGTGACCGTTTCGCTGGGCTCGAGTCCGCTCGTGGTGTCGATGTGGCAGGCTAAGCCACGCCCCAGCAGTCGGCCGCGCTGCCGAGCCGCGGCGCGTCGCTTCGGAAAACCCGCCCAATCGGCGATGCGAACGGCGCTGTCGAGGACTTCGCGGAAATCTCCGCTGTCGTAGGTCGCGCCCGCTGCCGTGCGATAGGGCATGGCGCTGCGGGGCACGAGATTGCGGCGGCGCAATTCAACGGGGTCGATGCCGATCTCGGCCGCCGCGACATCGAGCAGACGCTCCAGCCGATAAATGGCCTCCGGCCGGCCGGCACCGCGATAGGGGCCGGTTGGCAGCGTATTGGTGAGGATGCAGCGCACGCGGATATGCAGCGCGGGGACGTGGTAGACCCCCGTCGCTACGCGATTTCCCGTCTGCGTCGCGATTGCCGGGCCAAAATAGGAAAGATAGGCGCCCATATTTGCGAGCACATCCGCCCGCAGCGCGAGAATGCGGCCGTCGGCGTCAAGCGCCAGCGCGCAATCGCTCTCATGATCGCGGCCATGATACTCGGCGAGGAAGAGCTCGCTGCGCTCGGCTTGCCAACGCACCGGCCGGGCGAGTTTCCGCGCCGCATAGAGAACCAGTGCTTCTTCCGGATAGGGCGCGATCCGCGCGCCGAAGCCGCCGCCCATATCGGAAACCAGAATGTGAAGGCGGTCCTCCGCGATGTGCAGCACCTCGCTTGCAAGCACGCGCCGCATCAGATGCGGCGCTTGGCAACAGGCATGCAATGTCAGTTGATCGCTCTCGTCATCGTAGACAGCGACCGCAACGCGCGGCTCCATGGGGTTGGGCACGATCCGGTTGTTGACGACCGAAAGGCGCACGACGTGCGGCGCCGTCGCCATCGCGGTATCGACGGCGGCGGCGGCGCCGATCTCGAAAACGCCCGCAACGTTGCCGGCAGCCTCGGGCCACAGCGAAGGCGCGCCACGCCGCGTGGCCTCGCGCAAGCTGGTCACGGCCGGCCGCGGCCTGAACGTGATCTCCACGGCCTCGGCCGCGTCCTTGGCTTGATCGAGCCGCTCGGCCACGACGATCGCGACCGGGTCGCCCACATAGCGAACACTTTCCCGCGCCAGCGCAAGACGCGGCGGCGCTGCCAAGCGTCTTGCGTCTGGGTCGCCCATGATCGCGGCGAAGCCCATCGCGCCAAGGCCGTCGCGCGCGAGATCTTCGGCGGTGAAAATGCCGACAACGCCCGGCATGCCACGCGCCCGCGCGAGATCAATCGTGCCAAGCTCGGCATGGGCATGCGGCGAGCGGACCACCACCATTTCGAGTTGCCTAGGGAAGCGCCTATCCCCGAGAAACTGTCCACGGCCGGTGAGCAGCCGCTCGTCTTCGACTCTGAAAGGCGACTGTCCCGCGCCGAAGCGGGCCGCGGCTTCCGGCAAACCCGCGTCTGGCTTAGGCGACGTCATCGCGTCGACCTTCGTTTCGGCGGCGCAGCTCGAGGCGCGGCCGGATCAGCTCAGAAGCCGTAAAGCGCCGCGGGATTGTCCGCCAGGATACGGTTGCGCGTCGCCTCATCGGGGACCCATTCCGCGAGAAGATCGAGAAGGACTCCGTCGTTCGCCATCGGCCCCTTGATCGCAACATGCGGCCAGTCCGAGCCCCAGACCACGCGCTCGGGCCGCGCCGCGACCAATGCCTGCGCGAAGGGAATCGTGTCGCGGTAGGGGATGGGTTGCGACGAGATGCGGTTTGCGCCCGAAATCTTGACCCAGCAATCAGCCTCTTTCAGCAGCTTGCACAGCTCCTGAAAGCCCGGATCGCCAAGACCGCCAGCGGTCGGAATATATCCCATGTGATCGATGACGAAGGGCACGGGCAGGCCCGCCAACCGCGCGGAGATGGATGGCAGACGCCGCCCGTCGATCAGGAGCTGAAGATGCCAGCGGCGGCGTGCAATGCGTCTGGCCAGAGTCTCCATCGCTTCCAGCCCAATACCGCCGCCGAACAGCTCGTTGCAGCGCAGGCCGCGGACCCCGGCGGCTTCGAGGACGTCGAGTTCCGCCTCGGCAACGTCGGGCGTGACCACGGCGATGCCGCGCAGTCGCTGCGGATGGCGCCGCAGCGTTTCGACAAGCAACCGATTGTCGGTGCCATGCACGCTCACCTGCACCAGCACGCCGCGCTCGATCCCGAGCGCGCGGTGCATGGCGAAATAAGCCTCTTCGGGCGCCGGCGGCGGCGTATAGCTGCGCTCAGCCGTAAAGGGATAATGTTCGGGCAAGCCGATCACATGAGCATGGCAGTCGCAGGCACCGCGCGGCATGCGAAAGTGCGGCGCCTGAGGATGCGGATCTGGTCCTTGGCATAGCGGTGCCTCCAGACCGGCCGTGGAAGGCTTGGACATCGGAGCTTTCTTGTTGGCAGTGTGGATTGAACAGACGATGGCGTCGCGCGTGCCGGCGCCGCGGGAGAACTAACGGGGAGTCGCCCGATAAATCGGGCCGCGCGCCACCACGCGCTCGAGCAGGCCGTCGGTGAGATAGTTGGGCGTCGCGTAAGGGTCGTAAGCGACGCTTTCCTGTCCGGGATAGCCGAGGAGCTCGCGTACGCGTGGCGACATGTAATAAGCACCGGACACAGCAAGGCCGAGCGCGTTGAACGCCGCAGCGTCCTTGCGCAACAGGTCATTCGCTGCAGCGCGCGGCTCCCGGCCTTGGGCCGCGGTCAGCGCACGCAACAGGTCGTCGCGGATGTCGGGGCGATGCTTGAGCACGTCGTCGAGCAGGGCTTCGTGCGCACCGACAGCGCTCGCCGCCGGCATCTTGCCGTGGGCGGGGACGAGAACATCGGCGAGCTCTTTAAAGGTGGCCCGGAGCTCCGCGGTTAGGCGGCTGGGAGTTGGAGTGGACATCAGGCTGCCTCCTGATTGCGGCGCTCGGCGGCAAGGTGCTTGGTCTGGCGCAGTGCCACGGACATGATCGTCGCGGTCGGGTTCAAGCCGGCCGATGTCGGGAAAGTGCTGCCGTCGAAGATGTAAAGGTTCGGCACATCGTGGCTTTGGCCCCAGCGGTTGACGACCGAAGTTTTAGGATCGTCGCCCATCTTGCAAGTGCCGAGCAAATGCCAACCGGTGTCGCGCACTTCATGAACCACAACGATCTCGATGGCGCCGGCGGCCTTCACCGCTTCGACGCAGCGGTCGACGTGGAATTTGAGCAGCCGCCGCGTATTCTCGGAATTGCGGTACTGGAGCTTCGGCGCCGGAATGCCGTCGCTGTCGGTGACCACGGGATCGAGCATCACGCGGTTCGTTTCCTCCGGCAGGTCCTCGCCGATGATGCCCCAAACGATGCTGTGGCCGAAACGCCGCCCGACCACTTGGTGCAGGCTTGCACCCCATGCATCCTCGATCGTCGCTTCGCGGTCGGAGAAAATCTTGGTGCCGACGAAAGACATCGCACCGAGCGGACCGCCGGTCGGCATGGCGCCCCACTTGGCGCCGCGCACAAAGCCGCGCTTCTCGTCGGTTTCGTAGAACTGGTAACAGTCGATGGTCTGGCCGAACGGTCCACGCCAGGATTCGAGATCCTCGTCGTAGACTCCGAGCACGGCGGAGAACGGATGCATCATCAGCCGCTTGCCGACCAAGCCCGACGAATTGGCGAGTCCGTCAGGGAAGCGCGCGGAGGCAGAGAGCAACAGAAGGCGCGGCGTGCCGATGCCGTTGGCGCAAATGATCACCACTCTCGCCTTTTGCCGGCGCTCGCGGCCGTGCTCGTCGATATAGACGGCGCCGGTCGCCAGCCCGCGGTCGTCGACCTCGATGTGCCGAACCCGCGCGCCGGTTACCAGACGCGCGCCGTTTTTGATCGCATGCGGCCAGAAGGTGATATCGGTGGTGGATTTGGCGCCCTCGGGACAACCGGTCATGCAGGTGCCGCGAAGCACGCAGGCATTCAGCCCGTTGTAGGGAATCGAGGGAATGGCGTTGGTCCCCGGCCACCAGTGCCAGCCGAGCTTGTCGAGGCCACTGGCCGCCTTGCGCCCGACCTTGCCGATCGGCAGCGCCGGCGTCGGGAAGTTGCCGCGCGGCGGATAGGCCGGGTTGCCTGGCATGCCGGAGACGCCGACCTCGTGCTCGATCTGGTCGAGGAACGGGAACAGTTCCTCGTATGTGAACGGCCAGTCGTCGGCGATACCATCCAGCGTTTTCACCCGGAAGTCTGATGGCGTGAACGGCGTCCAATGGCCTGCATAGAGCGTGGCGCTGCCGCCGACTCCGGCGAACATCAGCGGGTTGATGTCGGACTCGCTGGTCTCAACCGGATAGTCGCGGGGCAGATCGCGGACATTGGGATTGGGATGCCAGCGCTTCTGGCTGACCAGCTCCCACTCCGGCCGCCGTCCGGGATAGAGGTCGCGGTCGGGCATGTGGCCCTGCTCCAACGTGATCACCGAGAATCCGGCAGCGGACAAATGTTTGGCTGCAACCGATCCCGACGGGCCGGCGCCGATGATGAGCACATCGACCACTTCGTCTCGCTGCGGCCGCCGCGCGGTGGGGTTGCCACTGGCTGTCATGTGTTCCCTCTTGGATGACTTGTCGCCGCAGCCTTGAGATCGCCGCCGCGGCGCGCGCGCCGCGCTATTTTGGTGTCGGCTTGAAGATCGGACCGCGATCGATCACTTGTTGCAGCATTCCGTTGGCGACATATTCCGGCGTCGCGTCCGGATCGGCGGGGCGGCTCTCCTGCCCGGGATAGCCGATCAGCTCGCGCACCTGCGCGCTCATGTAATATCCTGCCGAGGCTACCAGCCCGATGGCGCCGAGAGCCGCGGGGTCGTCGCGATTGAGCGTCTCGGCCGCGGCGGCGGGCGGCTTGCCGGCGGCGGCGCGCAGGCCGCGCAGAAATGCTTCGCGGAGATCGGGCCGTAAAGCAAGCATGCGGTCGAGGATCTCGCCGCCAACGCCGACTTGGCTGGCCATGGGCATGCCTTCTGCTTCCGGGATCAACACGTCCGCGATCGCGAGGAAGGTGCGGCGCAAAGCGTCGTCAAGCTTGGTGCTCATGCTGCCACCTTTTGGTTGCGCCGTTGCGCGATGAGATGTTTCACACTGCGCAAGGCGATGGCGCAGATCGTTCCGGTCGGGTTGAAGCCAGAGGAGGTGACGAAGACGCTGCCGTCGTAGACGTAGAGGTTCGGCACGTCATGCGCTCGGCCCCATTGGTCGACCACCGAACGTTCGGGGTCGACGCCCATGCGGGCGGTGCCCATCAAATGCCAGCCGCAGTCGCGCATCAGCGGCGTCACCGACATATCGACGGCGCCAGCTGCGAGCGTTGCCTCCTTGGCCCGTTCGAGGTGGAAGTCGATCAACCTTTTGGTGTTGTCGGAGTTCTTGTAGATAAGCTTCGGCGACGGGATGCCGTCGCTGTCGCATAGCTTCGCGTCGAGCACGACCTGGTTGGTCTCGTCAGGCAAGTCCTCCGCGATGATGCCCCATTCGAAAGCGCGGCCGAACACCTTGCGGGTGTTGCGGTGCAGGTTGGCGCCCCAAGCTTCCTCGAGTGGCTTGCCGCCATAGGCTGCGCGCATGCCGAGCGGGCCGCCGCTCGGCATCACCTGCCATTTAGCGCCGCGCACGAAGCCACGTGTCGCATCAGTCTCGTAGAACTGCATCGACTGGATGGTCTGCCCGGCCGGACCGAGCCAGCTTTCCAGCGGCTCATCGAAGTAGCCGCTGACGGCTGCATAGGGATGCATCATCAAGTTCTTGCCGACGAGACCCGAGGAATTGGCAAGGCCGTCGGGAAACCGCGCCGACTTGGAGAGCTGAAGGAGGCGCGGCGTGCCCACGCCGTTGCAACAGACAATGACCACCTCGGCCCGTTGCTCGCGCTCGCGGCCGTTGCGGTCGATATAGATGGCGCCGGTCGCCAGCCCTTCGGCATTCACCGTGATCTCACGCACGCGGGCGCCGGTAATCAGTGTGGCGCCGTGCACGAGCGCTGCCGGCCAATGGGTGTGATCGGTCGAGGCCTTGGCCCTGTCGGCACATCCAGTCAAACAGGTGCCGCGGCGCACGCACTGGTTCCGTCCGTCGTAAGGTCGGGAGGGAATTGCGTTCGGTCCCGGCCACCAATGCCAGCCGAGCTTGTTCATGCCCTCGGCGGCCTTCATGCCGATCTTGCCGATCGGCAATGGCGGCAGCGGCGGCGCCTTGCCTGGCGGGTAGGCGGGATCGCCGCCCAGGCCCGAGACGCCCATCTCGATATCCATCGCATCGTAGAACGGCTCAAGATCCTCATAGGTGAAGGGCCAATCATCGGCCACGCCGTCGAGCGTCTTGACCCGAAAGTCGGAGGGCATGAAGCGCTGCCAATGCGCGGCGTAGAGGATCGTGCTGCCGCCGACCGCGTTGTACATCAGCGGGTTCACGTCGGACTCGGAGGTGTCCACCGGGTAGTCGTTCTCAAGGTCGCGGACGTTGGGGTTGGGATGCCAACGCTTCTGCGCCATCAACTCCCATTCCGGCTTGTCACCCCAGAACTCGCTGTTGTCGACCTTCGGGCCCTGCTCCAAGCAGACCACGTCGATGCCGGCCTCGGCGAGATGCTTGGCCGCCACCGAGCCCGATGCGCCGGCACCGATGATCAGCACGTCGGCGACTTTCGCACCCTTCTTTATATTAGCCATGGCCGAAACCCTCCTGCCGTTTCTGTATTCGGCGGTCCTCCTCGGCCGATTCGGGTCGCCGCTTTGCCCCAACAGGGATGAAAAGTGCCACAGCCCGGACTTGCTTACAAGATAATTGACAATTTCATTGACATTCGTGTTTACGTATCGAGCAGGTCCGCACATCGCTTAGTCATAGGCGGGCCGTTCCGCGTCACTGGTGCGCCGCGGCGGGGGAATCGCGCTGGATTCGGAAGCACTTAGACCGCGCGCGGTGGAGGGATCGTATGCTGGTCGCGGTAGTGCTACGGCTCGTGCCAGACCTCAGCGGGGAGTTTGAGATCGCCGACGACGGCAAGGATGTCGATCGCGAATGGGTCGGCATGAGGCTCAACGAATTCGATGACCACGCGTTGGAGGAAGCCATCCTCCTCAAGGAAGCCGAAGGCGCTACCGTCATTGCGCTGGCGCTGGCCGGCGAAGGCGCCGACCGCATGCTGCAGAGCGCGATCGCCCGCGGCGCCAACCGTGCGGTCAAAATCTCCCATGACGCCGAAGGCGTGCTGTCGTCCCGCGCGGCGGCCCCCGTCATCGCCGCCGCCGTGCGGCAACTGGGCGTTGAGCTGGTGCTGACCGGAGTCCAGACGCCCGAAGATTTATTCGGACAGCTCGCGCCCTATCTCGGAGCCACGCTCGATTGGCCGCATGTGAGCGCGGTCGGCGGCGTGCAGCGTGCGGGAGACGGCATCGAGGTGCTGCAGGAATACAGCGGCGGCATCTCGGCGAGGTTGCGCCTTGGACTACCGGCGGTGATCGGCGTGCAGACCGCGTCCCAGCCGCCCCGTTACGTCTCGGGCAGCAAGCTGCGTCAAGCCATGAGCGAGCCGATCGCTGTCATCAAGTCGGACGCGATGCCGGCCGCTGACACGGCGGAGATTCTGGCATTGCGCGAACCGACGCGGAGCAGCGAAGCGGTCATGCTCGAGGGCGACGCCGAAACGGTCGCCGACAAACTTCACGGCTTGCTCGCCGAACGCGGCCTCGTGAAGGGGTGACGGCGATGGGCGATATTCTGGTTCATATCGAGACCCGCGCCGGCGCCATCCAGCCGGTTTCGCTCGAGCTGCTCACCGCGGCGAGAGAGCTTGCCGGCGCCACCGGCATGAAAGTTGAGGCGCTCGTCGCGGCTGCGGCACCACAAGAAATCACTGCCCGGCTCGGCGCCGCCGACCGGGTGCTGGTTGTGGCGCATCCCGCGCTCGAACCCTATACGCCGGAGGCCCACGCTGCGATCCTTGCCGAGACCGTGCGAGCACGCGATCCGGCCATCGTCCTCCTGGGTTACAGCTCGGTCGGGCTCGATCTGGCGCCGAACCTTGCGGTGCGCACGGGCCGCCCGCTTGTCAGCTACTGCGTCAAGCTTGCAGTAACCGGCGATGCAATCGAGGCGGAGAGCCTCGTCTACGGCGGCAAGCTGCGAGCGACGACCCGAGCGAAGCTACCGGCAATCTTCGCCGTCACACCAGGTAGCTTCGCTGAGGCGCAGGCGGGCGCCGCCCCCGCTGAGATCCTCGAGCTCGCGCCGCCGGACGCGATCGGCAAGCTCCGCACGGCTTTCGTGAGCGAGACGCGGCCGCCGCCCGGCGCCATCGACCTGACCCAAGCCGACCGCATCCTCTGCGTCGGCCGTGGCATCGCCGACAAGGACAGCATTGCCATCGCCGAGGAAGTCGCGGCGGCACTGGGCGCCGAGATCGCCGGCAGCCGCCCGGTAATCGATGCCGGATGGCTACCGAAGGAGCGCCAAGTCGGCAAATCGGGCTGTAAGGTCAAACCCAAACTCTATATCGCCGCCGGCGTCTCCGGCGCGCCCGAACATCTCGAAGGCATGAGCGCAGCCGAGCTCATCGTTGGGATCAACTCCGATGCCAAGGCGCCGATCTTCCGCGTCGCCCATTACGGCACGACCTGCGACCTGTTCGATCTCCTGCCGGCACTCGGCGAGCGCCTCAAATCCGGCGGAGCCGGCTAGTGGCCGTGCAGACGCTCATCCTCTGGGCGCTCGTGGCGTTCGCGGGCGCCGTCGCGGCATGGCGCTTCTATCGTTTGCTCCGTCCGCTGTTGCGGGCGCGCCCCGATCCGCGCTTCGACAGGCCGGGCGAACGGATCATCGGCGTGCTGCGCGCGGTCGGACTCCATCAGCGCCTGCTGAAGATCCGCTATTCCGGCATCCTCCATGCCATGATCTTCAGCAGCTTCATCGTGCTGTTCACGGCGATCGTCGAGGCCTTCGGCTCGGGCCTTTTTCCCGGCTTCAGCCTGGCGCCGATCGGCGGCAATACGTGGATTGCCTGGCTGCAAGAGGTATTCGCCGTCGTCATTCTGGTCGGTCTCGGCCTCGCCGTGTGGCAACGCTACGTCATCCGGCCGTCGCGCTTCCGCGGCTCGAACACGCTCGACGCGACCCTCATCTATCTTCTCATCACCGCTGTCGTGCTCACCATGTTGCTCCAGGCCGCGTTCGCCATTGCCGCCGGCCATGACGCGGCGGCGCCGTGGCGGCCGGTGAGCCGGCAGATCGCGGTGCTGCTGACGGCACTCGGCGTCAGCGGCGAGAGCGCGGCGCGCGGCGAACACATATTCTATTGGGCGCATATCTGCGCCATCCTCGGCTTTCTCGTGTACATCCCGGGCTCGAAGCACCGCCACATGATCCTCGCGGCGATCAATGTCTATTTCCGCAGCCTGCAGCCCAAGGGGACGTTGCCACCTGCCGATCTCGACCATCCGCCGATCGGCGTCGGTGCCATCGAGCAGTTCACCTGGAAGAACATGCTCGATCTCTATTCGTGCACCGAATGCGGCCGCTGCCAGGCGGCGTGCCCGGCCTACGCAGCTGGGCTGCCGCTAAGTCCGAAGCTGTTGATCACCGACCTGCGCGATCATCTCATCGACAAGACGAACGGCGCAGCGCCGGAACCGCTTCTCGGCGGCGCCATCGCGGAAGAGACGCTGTGGGCCTGCACCACGTGCCGCGCCTGCATGGAGGTCTGCCCCGTCCATATCGAGCACATCCCCAAGATCGTCGATATGCGCCGCCAACTCGTCGAGCAGGCGAGAGTGCAGCCGATGCTGCAGGAGGCGCTCTCGAACCTGCAACGCAATGGCAACTCGATGGGCAAGTCGCCGCGGCTACGCGCGCGTTGGACCAAGGAACTCCCCTTCAAGATCAAGGACGCCCGTTCGGAGCCGGTCAACATCCTGTGGTTTGTCGGCGACTTCGCCTCGTTCGACCCGCGTGTTCAGGCCAACACGCGCCGGGTCGCCGAGCTGTTGCACGCCGCCGGCGTGGATTTTGGCATCCTCTACGAGGCCGAGCAGAACAGCGGCAACGACGTGCGGCGCGCCGGCGAGGAAGGCCTATTCGAGATGCTGGCCAAGCACAATATCGAGCTCTTGTCCGGCTGCACGTTCAATCGTGTCATGACCACCGATCCGCATAGCCTTAACGCCCTGCGTCAAGAGTACCGCGCGATCGGCGGCACCTTTGAGGTGATACATTATACTCAGCTCCTGCTCGAGCTGATCGAGAGCGGTCGCCTCACGCTGGCGCCCGGCCAAGGGGAAGTCGCGACCTATCACGACCCCTGCTATCTCGGCCGCTACAACGGCGGTTTCGACGCACCGCGGCGGATCATCGAGCGGACGGGCCACCGGCTGCACGAAATGAAACGCTGCCGTGAGAACTCGTTCTGTTGCGGCGCCGGCGGCGGCCGCATCTGGAGCGACGATACGGGCGTCACCGAGCGGCCGAGCGAGAACCGCATCAAAGAAGCGTTGGCGCTCGGTGACGCGAAGTATTTCATCGTCGCCTGTCCGAAGGACAAGGTCATGTACACCGCTGCCGTGCAGGCGCTCGGCGTCGAAGACCGCATCGAGGTTCGCGACATTGTCGATTTGATCAAGCTCGCGCCGCACGCGATTGGCGAACGACAGCCGAACGTAGCGGCGTGACGCCGGCGGCGGAGCCGCCGCCTGCGCCCGCCGCTTCCACACGCAGGCGCCTCAAACGCTCTCGATCGCCTTGGCCACCGCCGCAGCGACGGCCTCGTCGTCAGGAACCATACCGCCAGCCACGCCGACTGCGCCGACGACCTCTCCCTTCCGAGTGATCGGCTGACCGCCGCCGAAAACGACGAACGGCCGGTCGCGGTGCGACGTCTCCATGCCGTAAAGCGGCGCACCCGGCTGGACATATTGCATCACGTCGCCGGTCTTCATGTTCAGCGAGCGGGCGGTGAACGCCTTGCCTTGCGAGATTTCAATGCTGGCGAGCAACGCGCCGTTCATGCGTTGGAAGGCCAGCAAGTTGCGCCCGGCATCGACGATCGCGATGCTCGACGGCGAATTCAGCTCCTTCGCCTTGGCCAAGCCGGCGGCGATGCCCTTTTGCGCGTCTTCTACAGTGATCCCGCTCATGTCGTAGTCCCCCAGTTGTGAAAATGCCGTGCCCTCAAGCAGCCGCCAGCCGTGAGCGGCCCTGCATTGAGATGGCAAGGAGTTGGTCGTGCGTGCAGTCGCGTTTCGGCGCGCGGTAGACGAGGCGTCCGTCGTGGACCACGTAGACCGTCTCCGCCAATGCCAGGATCTCGTGGATCATCGAGGAGATCACGATGACGGCGGCCCCTTCGCGCGCGAGGTGCAGGATGATGTCGTAAATCTCCTTGATCGCGCCAACATCGACGCCCGAGGTCGGCTCGACGAAGATGTAAACCTTGGCCTTCGCGGTCATCCATTTGCCGATGACCGCCTTCTGCTGGTTGCCGCCGGAGAAGAACTTGACCGCCTTGTCCGCCTGCGGCGGGCTGACCGAGAACCGCGCCATTACGCCCTCGGCGTAGCTGAGCTTGCGTTTGCGGTCGATCAGCCCTGCCCGGCTCAACAGGTTGAGCACCGGCAGCGCGAGGTTGTCCGCGATCGACAGGTTTGGGAACAAAGCCTGTTTGCGGCGGTCTTCGGGGATGACGGCGATACCGGCGGTGCGCGCCTCGCTCGGGCTGGCGATGCGGACGACGCGCCCGTCGATACTGATGCGGCCGCTATGGTGGGCGACGCCGCCGAGGGCTTTCTGGATCTGCTCCTTGCCGCCGCCGATCGGACCGGTAATACCGACGACCTCGCCGGCGCGCAGGCTGAAAGAGATCGGCTGCAGCTGCTCGGCCGCTAGCGCCTCGACCTCAAGAACGACACGGTCGGTGGCGTGGCCGAGATTGTAAGTCTCGAGTTGGGAGGAGCTGCTGTGATCGACCATCAGCTCGGTGACCCGCTCCTCGGTGATCTCGTCGCGCGTCAGCATGGCGGAGACGCGGCCGCCGCGCAGGATCGTGACCCGGTCGCAAACCGCTTTCACCTCGCCCAGCCGGTGTGAAATGTAGATGATGGTGATGCCCTGCTCGCGGAAGCGTTGCACGATCCGGAACAGCAGTTCGACCTCGGTGGCGGAGAGACGCGCCGTCGGCTCGTCGAGAATGATCACCTTGTAGCGGCGCTGGAACAGCGTCGCCAGCGTCACCAACTGCATCTCGGCGGCGCTCAAGCTCGACGCGCGACGATCGACGTCGAGCGAGACGCCGATCTCGGCGAGGATGTCGCGCGCGCGCTCGTTGATCCGCCGCTGCGACACCGCGAAGCGGCCCGGCTCGTTGCCGAGCAGGACGTTGGCGCCGACCGAGAAGCCCGACACCAGCTCGGCGTCCTGATAGACCGCGCCGATGCCGAGGCGATGAGCATCGAGCGGGCTGCTGATGCGCGTCGGCTTGCCCTCGAGCAGGATCGTACCCCCTGAGGCGCTGTAGACGCCGGTCAGGATCTTGATCAGCGTCGACTTGCCGGCGCCGTTCTCGCCGAGCAGCCCATGCACCTCGCCCCGCGTGAAGGTGAGCGAGACACCTTTGAGGACTTTTGTGCCGCTGAACTCCTTCTCCAGCTCGCGGAGCTCGACCAGCGCGTTGTCGGTCATGGCGCGCCCCGCCTAGATGAACTTCAGGTGGATCTCCTCGCGATTAAGCAGCGCATTAGCGCCGACCGCGAGGATGAGGATGATACCGGCGAAGAGCTGGCGCGCGGCGAACGAGAAGCCGACCATGCTCATCCCCGAGTTCACCATGTAGATGAACAGGATGCCGAGCAGGGTGCCGAGCACGTGCGGCTTGCCGTAGCCTAAAATGGTCGCACCTAAGAACACTGCAGCAAAGGCTTCGAGCAAGTAGCCTTGACCCCCCACCGGCTGCGCCGACGATGAGATTGACGTGTTGATGACGCCGCCCACGCCCGCGAGCACGGCCGCTAGAACGAAGGCCACAATCACCCAGTGATACACGTTAATGCCCGAGTAAAATGCCGCCATCGGGTTATCGCCGACCGCGGAAATGTAATGGCCGACCTTGGTCTTAGTTGCGAGCACGTGGGCGAGGCCAAAGACCAGGGCGAGGAGCAAGACAGGGAAACCAACGGGGCCGATCTTGCCCTGGCCAATGAAGGCGAAAGCGACCTCACTGTAGCTCACCGGCACTTGGTAGCCGCCGGTCAGGAACGTGTTGATGCCTTCAAGCACGAACATCATGGCGAGCGTCACAACGATGCCCGAGAGCCGGCCGTAAGTGACGAGAAATCCATTCACCAGCCCGATCAGCGCCCCGGCCATCAGCGCTGCAACGATAGCCCCCCACGGACCGAGCACCGGAATGGCGAAGGCTGTGACGATCGAGGTAAAGGTAACCGCAAGCCCAACCGAAAGGTCAAAACTCCCCGCCATGACCACGAAGGTCAGGCCCATCGCCACGAGCGCGCTGACGATCATTGAGAACAAGATGTTATTGAGGTTGGAGAGCGTGAGAAACCATGGCGAGGCGAAGCCGAAGCCGATTGCGGTAAGTACGATGACAGAGATGGTGCCCCAGCGTCGCAACAGGCGCAGCCACAACGCTTCCGCGGTCGCCGCACCGGCCCGGGCCACATTTGTCGTTCCGTTCGTGATCGCTGTCGTTTCGCTCATGCGCCTTGGGTTCCGCTCGCTGTTTGTCAATATCCCGCTCATCGGGCAAAGCTAGTTGTAGACGCCGCCATCGATCGTAAGAGCCTGAGCGGTCATGTAGGATGATTCATCCGACGCCAGATAGACGAACAGCGGCGCGATCTCGGAGGGAATGGCCTGTCGGCCGAGCGGCACGATCTGCTTGACCACATTCTCCTGTTGCGTCCGTCCGCCCATGAAATCGATCGCCGGCTGATTGAACGGTGTATCGACCCACCCGGGGCAGATCGTGTTGACACGAATATTGTCCCTGGCGAGTTCCATGGCCAGCGCAGTGCCGAAGGCGATAACGGCGCCCTTTGAAGCCGAGTAGGCGGTCATGCCCGGCCCGCCGCGCTTGCCGGCGAGCGAGGCCGTGTTGATGATGGAGCCTCTGCCGGATTTGCGCAAATGCGGAATCGCGTGCTTGGCGCCGAAGAAATGCGCGCGCGTGTTGACCGCGAAGATCGCATCCCACCGCTTGGCGTCGAACTCGGTCACCGCGCCGGAATGCTGCAGGCCGGCATTTTGGCATAACACATCGAGCCCGCCGAGCCAGGCGACCGCGCTCTCGATGAATTGACGCACGCTCGCCTCGTCGGTGACATCGACTTTGACGAAATGGGTGCTGGGCCCGAACTCGGCGACCGTGGCCCGTCCGGCCGCTTCGTTGATGTCGCCGATCACGACCTTGGCGCCTTCGGCGACGAAGCGGCGGACCGCCTCCTTGCCGATATTATTAACGCCGCCGGTGATGATGATCCGCTTCTTGTCGAGTCGTCCCGCCATGATTCACTCCTGCCCCCGTATCAAGCCCTCGAACTCAGCGCTGGGCCGGAGAGGACAACCTCGCCGGCCCAGGCGCCGTACTGCTAGCCGCCGTATTGCTTCAAGAGCGCAATCGCCTGCTTGTCCATTTCCTGGAGCTCGGCAAGCGCCTTACCCGCCTCATCCGCGGTGATCGCCGTGATCGGCACCCGGTAGACGTTGTTCGGCACGGTCTCGCCGCGGCCCAGCTTGATGGCGAGCTCAGCGGTCTTTTGGCCCAGGGTGTGCCAAGGCACGTCAGTGCTGAACACGATCGGAAAGGCCTTCGCCGCCATCGCGCTCAAGAGCTGGTCTGAGAAGTAGTGGTTGAAGATCTTGATCTCGGAGCGCTTAGTCTGCTGAAGAGCTTGACCGGCCCCGATGGTGAAAGGCCACCACCATGAGATGATGGCATCGACCGAGCCTGGCTCGGGATGGGCCTGGAGCATGGCGAGCGCGTTCTGCCGGCCGTCCGAGATCTCGTCCTGCGTCGACACGCCGCCGTGCATGAACGGCAACATCTTCATGCGCGGCTCGAACTTGGTCATCAGTTCCAGCATGTCGGATTCCATGTCGAACGGCGTATAGAAGCCCCTGGCTTCCGCCGTCTGGACCAGCGTGCCCTGGCGTTGCAGCATGTTCTGGACGAAATAGCCCATTGCCGTCGCGGTGCCCCACGTGTCCTCGACCACCGCCGGCGAATCCTTGACCGAAACCGCGAAGCCGACGGTCTTGATGCCGCGCTTATGCGCGTCCTCGACGATGTAAGCGGTCTCCGACTCGAGCGAGTAGATGCCCATCACCAAGACGTCGATGTTGCGGTCGAGCAGCGTGCGCTCGGCGCTCTGTTCGCTGGCTTTGGTCGGCTCGCCGCGCACGCAGACCGGCTCGCAGCCATTATCCAGCAGGGTCTTGACGACTTGCCAACAGCCTCGCCGCCACGGCTGGTTGAACGGGCCGTAAGTGAGCGGGACGCCGACCCGCACCTTTTTGCCAGTCGCTTGCGCCACGCGGATCTCATCAGCACTGGCCGTGCCGATCAAGCCGCCACCGAGCGCGCCGGCGCCCAGCGCCGTGGCCCCGGTCAGAAGCGAACGTCGGCTGAATTCGGCGTATTCAAGTGCCTCCCTGAGCAGGTGCTTGTGCGCCTTCTCGTCTGTGTAGTCGGCCATGCTTTCCTCCTGTGTGAGTCGTCCTCATGGACGACGTGCGTTAACCTCGCCCCCCCGGCTCGTGCTGCGGACGAAGGCCTGCATGTCGCCGGAGAAAATCGCCAATAGTTGCGTTGAAAGCTTCGGGCTGCTCGATGTTCGGCAGATGCGCCGCGGCCTTGATGACCACGAGGTCCGCGCCCGGTATGGCAGCCGCCAAGCGCTCCGCCATTGCCGGCGGTGTCGCGGTGTCCTTCTCGCCGACGATCACCAGGGTCGGCACCTTGATGTGAGGCAGAAGGGCGGTAAGCTGCATCGATTGGATCGCGGCCGCGCAGCCGGCATAGCCCACCGGCGAAGTGCGGCGGATCATGCGCCCCACCCGCTCGGTGACCGCCGGCGCAGCGGTGCGGAACGACGCTGTGAGCCACCGTTCGAGGGTCGGCTCGACCAACGGCTCCATACCGCGTGACAAGGCCGTGGTAATTCGTGTCGCCCAAACCTCCGGCGACGCCTCGATCGGGGTATCGCACAGCACCAGCGAAGCAATTCGTTCGGGATAAGACGCGGCAAGCATCCATCCGATCGTGCCGCCCAGCGACATGCCGAGGAAATGCACCTTCCGGATCGCCAAACGGTCAAGCAGATCGAGGACGTCGGAGGCGAGCAGGTCGATGCTGTAGGGACCCGGGCTTGCCGGGGTCTCGCCATGCCCCCGGTTATCGTAACGCAGCGTGCGGTAATGCGCTGCCAGGAAGGGAATTTGAGCGTCCCACATCGAGAGATCGGCAGCGAGGCCGTTGCTCAGCAGCAGGACAGAAGCATCGACCGGCCCGTCAAGACGGTAAGCCGTCTCCGGAGCCGCGATCACCTTATTGGCAACCTCGTGCCGCGTCACACCTTGGCGCCCCTCTCGAGCGAATGCTCCCCATGCCTTGTCGCAAGGCTTGTCCCGGCGAGCGGGGCGTTGCCTCGTGACGTGCGGCCGGCTACTGTCTCAAGGAGCCGACGGGATTGTCAATGATTTTGTTGGCGATGTTGTCGCCGATCTTGTAAACCCGAAGGTGCCCAGCTAACCGTTTGCCGGCAAGGGGAATATGCACGACTCGGAATTCGCGGTAAGGTAGTTCTGGGGGTAATGCTGGAAAGGTGGTTCACGCTTTGCGCAAGTCATATTCAGACAAGGAGCTCGCCGCGCTCGTCGATCAAATCAAGCAGGACATTATCTTTGGTCGGCTGCGGCCGCGGGAGCGCCTCATCGAGGACGATCTGAGCACCCGCTTCCGGGCATCGCGGCACCTTATCCGCTCGGCTTTTTCCGACCTTGAGAAACTCGGCCTTGTCACGCGCCGACCGAATAAGGGCGCCATCGTGCGGGATTTCTCTCCGCGCGACGTCGAAGAGATGTACGAGATGCGCGCACTGCTACAGGCTGAGGCGGCTCGCCGTATCCCCTTTCCGGCCGACCGCAGCTTGATCGACCGGCTCGAAGCGATCCACGATCAATATTGCGAGGCAGTGGACCGCCACGACCTCAAGAGCGTTTGCACGCTCAACAACGAGTTTCACCAAACCATGTTCTCGGCGTGCAACAACAGCTATCTCGCCGGAATGATCCAGCGCGTCTGGGTCGAGACCCTCGGCATCCGCTGCTACGCCATCGGCGATCCGGTATTGCTGGTGCGATCCCGGGCCGAGCATCGCAAGATGCTCGACGCCCTCAGGGCGGGCGAACGTAATAAGCTCGTGCAACTTTGCGTGGATCATATTTGGCCGGCATTGCAAGCCTACAAGCGCGCGCACGGCGGCTGGCCCACGGATCTGGAAGGCGCTGCCTGAGACGCCCTTCGATTCAGTTCTTTTCACTCATAAACGGATTCGGCGGCGCGGCAACGTCAGCGAGGACGCGCCCAAGCGGCCGCCAACGGACTTTGATTAAATGCGTGAAATGGATTCTCCCAAACATACCAACCCGCCGAAGCTATCCTGCGACTAATGGCGGAATCCCAAGCACCCATAAATCTGCCAGCGGACAGGGCTAATGGCCGAGGGACGCAGATTTTGCGGCATATCAATGTCGGCTACGTCCACCGCTGATTAGTCTGTCTCGCTCGGATCGCGCCTATGGGCGCCAGCTCACGGGACAAAGGCCGCGTGCCATGGAACCCGATGCTCGCAAGCGCCAATTCATGATCTGGTACGTGCTCGCTGCCATGTTGGGCATCCTGCTGTTCCAGGCGTTCTGGAGCAGCTATTCGCAGGTCGAGACCATACCGTATAGTGAATTCGAGACGCTGCTCGACCAGGGCAAGGTCGCTGAGGTCACAGTCGGCGCCGATTCCGTACAAGGCACTCTGAAAGAGCCCTTGCCGAGCGGAAAGCGCGAGTTCTTCGCCGTCCGTGTCGATCCGCAACTGGCCGAAAAGCTCGCCAGCCACCAGGTCGTGGTCAAAGGCGTGGCCTCCGGTGGGGTCATTCAGATCATTTTGTCCTGGGTCATTCCGGCCGTTCTCTTTTATGTGGTCTGGATGTTTCTGTTTCGCGGTTTTGCCGAAAGGCAAGGGTTTGGCGGGCTCATGACCGTGGGCAAATCGCGCGCCAAGGTCTTCGTGGAGACCGACACCAAGGTGACGTTCAAGGATGTCGCCGGTGTCGACGAGGCCAAATTCGAGTTGCAGGAGCTGGTCGCCTTCCTGCGCGATCCGAAGTCCTACGGGCGGCTGGGGGCGCGGGTGCCGAAAGGCGTCTTGCTGGTCGGTCCTCCGGGAACCGGCAAGACGCTGCTGGCAAAGGCGGTCGCCGGCGAGGCCGGCGTACCGTTCTTCTCGATCTCCGGCTCCGAATTTGTCGAGATGTTCGTCGGCGTCGGCGCCGCGCGCGTGCGCGACCTGTTCGAGCAGGCGCGCAAGGCGGCGCCCTGCATTATTTTCATCGACGAACTCGACGCCCTTGGCCGCAGCCGTGTCCCGGGGAGCTTTGGCGGCACCGACGAAAAGGAACAGACGCTCAATCAGCTCCTGGCCGAACTCGATGGCTTCGATCCCAGCGCAGGCGTCATCCTCTTGGCTGCGACCAATCGGCCGGAGATTCTGGACCCGGCGCTCTTACGCGCGGGGCGATTCGATCGCCAAGTCTTGGTGGACCGCCCGGATCGCAACGGCCGGCTCGAGATTCTCAAGGTTCACGTACGCAAAGTACAGCTTGCGCCGAATATTGATCTTGACACAATTGCCGGGCTAACCACAGGATTCACCGGGGCCGACATCGCCAACCTCGTCAACGAAGCCGCCATCGTCGCGACGCGACGCAACGGAACTGCGGTGAGCTTGAGCGATTTCACCGAGGCGATCGAGCGAATCGTCGCCGGCTTGGAAAAAAAGAGCCGCGTGCTTAATGCCGAGGAACGCCGCCGCGTCGCCTATCACGAAATGGGGCACGCACTGGTCGCCGCCACGCTCCCCGGTGTCGATCCGGTGCAGAAAGTCTCGATCATTCCCCGCGGCGTCGGCGCCCTTGGCTACACCATCCAGCGTCCGACCGAGGATCGCTTCCTGCTCGGCCGCGCCAATCTGGAAAACCGCATCGCCGTGCTGATGGGGGGTCGCGCAGCCGAGCAGCTGGTTTTCGACGGCGATATCTCGACCGGCGCCGCTGACGATCTGCAGCGCGCCACCGAAATCGCCCTCGAAATGGTGACCCGTTTCGGCATGAATGAGAAGGTCGGCCAGCGCACCTATGCGCGGGCGCCGCAGCCCTTTTTACCGGTGCCGACCGCCGCTCACGTCCAGGCCGCCGAAATCACCACCCGCGAGATCGACGTCGCCGTGCGCGACCTGCTCGGCAAAGGGTTCGAACGCGCGCAAGAAATCCTTCGCACACGGCGTGCGGATCTCGATGCCGGCGCGCAGTTGCTGCTCAAGCGCGAGACCGTGACGGTCGACGACTTCCCCGCCATTCGTTCGGCAAAGGTCGCTGAGCCGCGGTTGGCGGTGGTGCCCGCCTGAGAGCCGTGTATGCGAGGATTGGATTGTCCGGGACGGCGAGGAGCGCAAGCGATGAGCAAAAAACGTGAAACGTTGTCGCCGCTAGTGGCGCAGCTTTACGATGCCGCTGAGGTCGCCCTCGACGACACGGACAATTTCTACAGCAATTGGCTCGATGCCGGCCGCCAGCAGCTCAAGATATTTGATGACTATCTCGGCTCAGTCCGCGCCGGCACCGACGCGGTGGCCAAGAAAACGATCGAGCTTGCGGCATCGAACAGCACAAGGGCCTCGCACTTCGCCCGCAAGCTGATGCGGGCCAAGGACGCGAACGAAATTTTCGCTGTGCAGCTGGAGTTCTATCAGCAGCTCTCCCTTTTCGCACAAGAGGATAGGGTAAGCTCGAGTTAAGGGGCCAGGGGGCACTTCCACCGGGTTCTTCTATCTGACTTCCGCCATTCAGGATCGTGCAGTAATTTACGGCGAGTGCGTGTGGATCTTCGCCGGGGAATTCACCATGACTCAATTGGAATCGAAATCGCCACCGGCGCCTGCGCTTGTTTCACCTGACCATAAGGACGAAGCGACAACATCATCGGGTGCCGCACGGCCGCTTCCTCCCGAGCGGCTCTATCGCGTCGCCGACTTGTCGGCGCTTCCGTTCGAGTCCACGGCTGATATCGAGCCTGCGGATGGACTTGTGGGTCAACAACGCGCCCTCGACGCGCTCGCGTTCGGAACCCGTATCGGCAAACCGGGATTCAACCTGTTCGTCATCGGGCCGAACGGCATGCGCGCCCAGCGCGCGGTTGAGCAAGTTCTTCAAGAGGCTGCCGGCGAGCGACGCAGTCCGTCCGATTGGGTCTACGTCAACAACTTCAGTGATCCGCGCAAACCTATGGCGATCGAGTTGCCGGCGGGACGCGCGGGTGAGCTCCGGGATGCCATGCATGCGCTCATCGACGATCTCAAGACGGCATTACCGGCAGTATTCGAAAGCGGGGATTACCAGACGCGGCGCGGCGCCATCGATCAGGCTTTCCAGTCCAAGCAGGGCGAGGCTTTCGCGGCCTTGAACGAGAAGGCTGCAGCGAAGAACATCATCATTCTCCGCACCCCGATGGGTTTCGCGCTCGCTCCGGCGCGGGACGGCCACCCCGTTCCGCCGGACGAATTCAGGACTTGGGAGGAAGCAAAGCGCAAGGAAATCCAGGCCACCATCGAAGAGCTCGAGAAGGACCTCGAACGCATCGTGCGTCAACTTCCGCAATGGGAGACCGAACGGCGCGACGAAATACGCAAACTCAATCGTGAAACCGCGAAATTCGCCATCGGGCAATTCATTGATACCGCAAAGGCGCACTTCGCCGATATCCCGAAGATCCTGGCACATTTGGAGGCAATTCGCGCGGACCTCATCGAAAATGTCGCTATGTTCGTGGTCAAGAGCGAAGGCGACGAGGGCCCGTCGCTGCAAGACCAGCACGAAGCGCCATTTGATCGCTACACGGTCAATGTCCTTGTCAGTCATGCTGGACGCGAACCCGCCGTTCCGATCGTGGAAGAGCTGCATCCCACCTTGAGCAATCTGTTAGGCAGTATCGAATACGTCTCGCATCACGGGGTGCTTGTCACCAATTTTCGCCTTATCAAGGCTGGCGCGCTTCATCGGGCCAACGGCGGCTTCCTTCTGCTTGATGCGCGCAGCCTGTTGACGGAACCGTTCAGCTGGACGGCTTTGAAACGAACGCTGCGCCAACGGGAGATCAGGATTGAAGACCTGGGCCGCTTCATCGGTCTGACGAGCACCGTCTCACTTGAACCCGACCCTATCCCGCTCGATATAAAGGTGGTCCTGTTTGGCGATCGGCTGTTGTACTATCTGCTGGCGGCCTTCGATCCCGATCTTGCTGAACATTTCAAGGTACTCGCCGATCTTGAAGATGATGTTGATCGAACGCCTGCGACGGAGGTGGCGCACGCGCGCATGATCGCCGCGCTCACGCGGCGGCGCGGTCTCAAGCCCGTCGATCGCGCCGGCACCACGTTGATGATCGAGCACGCCGCGCGACTAGCCGATCATGCGAACAAGCTCACGCTGGTCGTCGACCGGCTCGATGATGTGCTCGCCGAGGCCGATTTTTGGGCCGGTAAAGCCGACCGCACCGTCATAACGCGCGCCGACGTCGAGACTGCGATCGAGCGGCGGATTCGCCGATCCTCGCGGCTGCGCGATCGCGCGCAGGAGAGCATCCTTCAAGACGTGGCGCTCATTGACACGAGCGGCACACGCGTCGGCCAAGTGAACGGTCTGAGTGTGGCCGAACTGGCGGGATTTCGCTTCGGGTGGCCGACCCGAATAACCTGCCGGGTGCGGCCAGGAAGTGGCAAGGTCGTCGATATCGAGCGCGAGGTCGCGCTCGGCGGTCCCATTCACTCCAAGGGCGTGCTGATCCTGTCGGGCTTTCTGGCGGGCCGATATGCGCTGGATACGCCGATGTCCCTGTTCGCGAGTCTTGTGTTCGAACAGTCTTATGGCGGCGTCGAAGGAGACAGCGCCTCTTCAGCCGAGCTCTATGCGCTCTTGTCTGCGCTCGCGGAACTTCCGCTCCGGCAGGACCTTGCGGTGACCGGCTCGGTGAACCAGCAAGGACAAGTTCAGGCCATCGGAGGAGTGAATGAAAAGATCGAAGGTTTTTTCGACACTTGCCGCATGCGCGGCCTGACCGGGTCTCAGGGCGTGTTGATCCCCAACGCCAACGTGCAGCACCTGATGCTCCGCCGCGACGTGATCGATGCTTGTTCGGCGGGCAAGTTTTTCATCTACCCGATGACAAATATCGACGAGGGAATGGAGCTTTTGACCGGTCGCCAGGCTGGGGAGCGGGGTAGCGACGGGCTTTATCCTTCGCAAAGCCTCAACCGACTGGTCGAAGACCGGCTCCATTCATTTGCCCGCATTCGGCAAAGCTTCGGCCAGCAGCCCCTTTCGTTGAGCGAGAGCCGCACATGACGAGCCCGCGCATCGGCTTCAAGCGTATGGTGGTCGGCCTGCCGCAAAGCATGGCCAACCGGGCGGCGGTCGAGACGGCCCTGGATCTAGCCGAGTTTCTGAACATCGAGCTTCTTGCAACCTTTGTCGCCGACCCAACCTTGCCGACGCTTGCCGGATTGTCCGGCGCGCGCGAATTACGTGCTTTAGATCAGGAATGGCAGGCGATCGACGTGGCGCAAATCACGCGCGACATTGACCACGCCATTACCGTCGCGCGCCAGCGCTTCGCCGAAAGCGTCAAGAGCCGCACCATGAAGACGAGCTTCGACATCGTCGCCGGAGCAGAGGTGATTGCCTCGCTCATTCGGGCCGACGACATCGTCGCCATTATCGAGCCGACCCATCCGGGCGAAAAAATCACGCGGCATTTCACCCGCCTGCTCGACGCCGCGTTCGAGACAGCGGCCGCCATTCTCGCAGTCCCAAGGCGGATCGTTCGCACGACCGGTCCTATTATGGCGGTAGCCACCGGCCCCGAGGATCCGAGCATTCGCGTCGCACTGGAGATCGCGGCGGCGCTGAAGGAACGCCTGATTGTTGTAACTCAGCCCGGCACGCTCCTGTCGCCCGAGATTCTTGCCGATGCGGAACAGCTCGGCGTTCAGGTCGAGCAAATCGCTGGCAGCGGACTGGTGGCTAACGCGTCAGCGCGGGCGCCCTTCTCAGCCGGACCGCAGGAGCGTCTACGGGTAGTAACTCGCAGCCGGCTAGCAGACGATGCTCCCCGGCTGTTTTCAACGCTGCACGGGGTCCCACTGCTCGTGGTCGAGCTTGATCGAGCAGAACTCGCAGCGGAGCAGGAAAAGCGCGAAAGCCGTTGACGCGGCAAAGAGCGCAATGGGCGAACACCCATGCGGCTTCACAGCTTCTTCAGCTTGATCTCTGCGCCGTTGAGCTCGTCAAGAACGCTTTCATGCATTGAATCCATCAGCGCGCCGATGCTGGTAGCCCTAGCCACGCACCGTTCGCGGATCTTGACCCACACGTCTGCGCATGCGGCACCGAAGCTCGCATTATCGTCGATCTCGTAAACTCCTTCGTGCAGGCGCCTGCCGGCCTTTATGACTTCAAGCTTCACTTTCATGTCGGCTCCTAGCACGTTTTTCGAAAAAGCCGCTCCGAGCGTGGTCTGGAAGCCGATTTTCGGAAAAGAATGCACTAAATAGAGGGAGTCAGCGGTTCGCCTCGCATTTACGACCTTGATATGCCTTCGCGCTGCTTTCCTTGTCCTTGATCCCGATCAACATGATCGGGCGTAATGTGAAGCGCAAATTGCGAAGCATCAAGGCGCTCGGCGAGCGAATAATGAGCGATGTCGCGAGGCAGTTATGCAATGATCAGGCTAACGGGACCAAGCACCGGGCGAGAATGCGATGAGTTGGCAGAGCGGTGCTCGATCCCCTGATTTGAATCACGGTGAAGGCGCCGGCAGCCTGGGACGTGCCCGCAAATGGTACGACGGGGGCCAAGCCGAAAGCGCGAACCGCCAAGCACCCGCAGCAGACGCTGCCAAGGTCAACTGAACGTTATAGAATCGAAAATGAATCCCGTGTCATGGCTGAGCCGAACACCCACGATCCATCAACGGCAGAAGCCAGGATAGAGATCAACCTGAGCCGACTGACTCAGCTGTTCAACTCTCTCGACCCGTCTCCGTTTCACGAGCGTGACCTTGATCACGACGCCGAAGAATACATCATCGGCTCGGCTGAAGAGATCTCGCGCCAGCGTCCGTTCAGTCTTGTGATCCATCTGCCAGCCGATCAATTGCCCGAAATAGGCGCCACCTATCTCGGCGAGGCGATCCACAACTACTTCGCTTATCGCGAAACGAACGAACGGCGGCGACTTCGCCTGTTGTTCCGTGACGGCCGCATCGCCCTGGTCACAGGGTTGACATTCCTGTTTTCCTGCGTGCTATTGCGAGAACTGGCATTTTCCTTCGGCAGCGGCGCGGTTTCCGACATTCTCGGCGAAGGTCTGCTGATCATTGGCTGGGTGGCCATGTGGCGCCCGCTCGAGATTTTTCTCTACGAATGGGTGCCGGTCCGTCGCCGTTGCCGCATCCTTGCCAAGCTCTCGAAAATGCCGGTGATCGTTCAGCCGAAATGATCTAAGCGCCGATTCCGCAGACGACATTCGGGGTGTTTAGGATGTGAGGTGGCTCTGCTGCCGGCCGCCGCGATCAACGATGGCGGCAGGCCAAACTGAACGACTAGCGAAGCGGGTAGCCCGGGTGGGAGCGAAGCGACACCCGGGATGAATCACAGCTCGTTCAGGTCCACTGCGCTACTGACAGCGCTGAACCCATCGCCAATAGGGCTGCTTATGAGTGTAAGGCTTCACCTGCACCCAACGGCACGTGGGCGGCCAGTTCCAAGTCCCCTCCTGGGGCCAGTTCCCTGCGCGATGCCCATGCCCTGGTGCTGCGGCGGCGGCCGACGCGTTAGTCGGCACGAGTGCGGTTCCGGCAACGAGGGCGGCCGCGGCCAACCCCGCGATCACAGTCTTAGGCAACGTGACTTTTCTCCTCAGAATTTCTTCGTAGTCCTTCGGTCCAGCGACATACGCATCGAGCTTTTTCAAATCACTCCCGACCGCCTTCGAGTTCTTGACCCTAGAGCGGTTTCCGTTTAAGTCGACCATATCCTGAATTCGCGAGGTATGCAGCGCATTCAGCTCGAGAGATTTGATCGAGACACGAGGCGACGGCCTTGCAGAGGCTCCTGACGGTGAACGC
>Ga0187860_1000696_pt1 | contig 31626 bp, 32 predicted proteins | sample June2016WEW_10_4_FD_132981 | JGI IMG/M metagenome (GOLD analysis project Ga0187860, IMG submission 132981) | Peatland microbial communities from SPRUCE experiment site at the Marcell Experimental Forest, Minnesota, USA - June2016WEW_10_40 | ecosystem: Environmental > Terrestrial > Soil >...
GCCTCCATTGCGGCCTCCAGTCCAAGAGCTACACGGCGGGCGTCATCAGCGTCCGCACGACCGTGAGGTCGTGCCTCCATTGCGGCACCCTGATGGCAGGCCAGCTCGGTGTACCGCCGCAGGTCCGCACGACCGTGAGGTCGTGCCTCCATTGCGGCGAGACGACGTGCTTGCGGGCAGGCAGCGAGCGAGGCGTCCGCACGACCGTGAGGTCGTGCCTCCATTGCGGCAACACCACGGTGCGTGGCGTCGACTCGAACAGCAGGAGTCCGCACGACCGTGAGGTCGTGCCTCCATTGCGGCGAGAACGCCAACTGGGGCACCGGTCCGGTCGGCGAGTCCGCACGACCGTGAGGTCGTGCCTCCATTGCGGCTGGACGGTGATGCGCTGCTTGACCCGCTGCTCCAGCGTCCGCACGACCGTGAGGTCGTGCCTCCATTGCGGCACGGGCGCGCCCGCGGCTTCGAGCTCCAACTCGCTCGTCCGCACGACCGTGAGGTCGTGCCTCCATTGCGGCCGGAAGATGAGGCGGGCTCCGAGGGTGCCGCTCAGGACGTCCGCACGACCGTGAGGTCGTGCCTCCATTTCGGCGACAACACGAACATCCAGTACGTCGTGCACCCGCGGCGTGTCCGCACGACCGTGAGGTCGTGCCTCCATTGCGGCCTCAGCGACATCCTCTGTTGCTTTCTGTGCTGCCAAGTCCGCACGACCGTGAGGTCGTGCCTCCATTGCGGCTCCTCCACCTTGAACGACTCGGGCTCGATCTCCTTCGAGTCCGCACGACCGTGAGGTCGTGCCTCCATTGCGGCTAGACCTTGGCCTCGAGCCGCGGATCGCGCCCGCAGGTCCGCGCGACCGTGAGGTCGTGCCTCCATTGCGGCGTGTCCACCGTTGCCCGTCTGACCTATGAGCGTCACCTTGTCCGCACGACCGTGAGGTCGTGCCTCCATTGCAGCTCGATCGACTTGTCTGCCGCGACCAGGGCGGCGTTGACGGGTCCGCACGACCGTGAGGTCGTGCCTCCATTGCGGCGGGCTCGACCCGGGAGACGTCGACGCGTGCATGGCGCGGGTCCGCACGACCGTGAGGTCGTGCCTCCATTGCGGCTGCTCGCTGCTGGGCGATCCACTCGCCGATGGGCACGTCCGCACGACCGTGAGGTCGTGCCTCCATTGCGGCTATCCGATGGGTGTCGAGGTATACAAGACCGAGCCGGGTCCGCACGACCGTGAGGTCGTGCCTCCGTTGCGGCTCGTCGATGAGGCTGATCGAGGCCGTCGTGTAGAGGTCCGCACGACCGTGAGGTCGTGCTTCCATTGCCCCCATACGTTCCTCGACATCCAGGCTGACGATCTTGGTGTCCGCACGACCGTGAGGTCGTGCCTCCATTGTGCTATCACCAGTGTGGATCGCGGATCCCGACCCCAGCGAGAAGCATCCGCAGGCGCCGCCGCGTGGCAGCCACGATCAGCTCTTCTTCGGAAACAACCTTTGACTGATCCGCACTCGGAGTTTCGTCGTCGCGTGAACCCTCGTCGCCATCACCCATGAGCTGCCCACGTCCGTTTCAGTACAACCTATTCGTGCATCCAGACGGGTGCGGGTGCTGCCGCAGAATGCACATGGCTCACGACGCTAAGGATCACGCTCAGCAGAGCGAACCCAATCGCAGCGCTCGGCGCCAGCCGTACTAGCTTCATCATGAGCATCGGTTACCTTCTTTCGTCTTGGCTCCTGGCGCACCATTCTTACAGACGCCCACAGCCGATTGGCAAGCTCCCACGCCCGAGCTGCGCTCCAACAGGCCGCGGGACTACGGCTGAGCCAGCGGGCCCGCAAGAGGACGCTCGTCGAACTCCTCGACGGCACCGTCACCCCAGCCCACCCTTCGGCGGCGTCCGCGTCCCAACAGCAATTGCTCTGCAGGTGGTCGTACGTCGTTGCACGCGCTCGCGAGCCGGTCCACCGACACGCCCGATGAGCTGCGGAACCGCAGCACCAAGCAATCGAGCGCCACAGAGGTCGATCCCTCGGGTCTCTCCGGCAAGCACCACCGGGCCGATGACCGTGCCGCCAGCGAGGAGCAGCCCGGCGACTAGGCCCGCTGACGTCTCGATCGAGCTACGCCGTGCGCCTTCACTTTTCGAGTTGATCCGCCAGGAACAAGAGCGTCATGTCGCTGGAGACATCTGCCGAACTTCGAGGTAGACCTCACGCGCGACGGTTCAGTCCGTAAGTGGATCGTCCACCTTGGGTTGCCCTTGGAGCAAGGCGCTCAATACTCGAGCTGCTTCCGCGTCGGAGCTCTCGAGGAAGTGCGCGTAGACGCCCAGCGTTGTGGCGGCGTTCGCGTGTCCAAGGCGGCCCGCAACTGTCTTCACTGGGACACCAGCCCCGAGCAATCTACTGGCGGCAAAGTGACGAAGGTCGTGAAGGCGCACGCCGGTGATGCCCTTGTGCCGGCAGAGCCTGCCAAAGGCGAGCGTGACGCGGCCCGGTCGCCAGGGAAAGGCGCCGTCCGGCGAGTCTGAGAAGACGAATGCGTCGGCAACTAGTTCAACGCCGAATGCCGCGGCTCGCTCCTCCGCAGCACTCCGGCGCACTGTGAGCACCTGCGCGGTATCGTGGTCAATCACGATGCGACGACTTGCGTGCGTCTTCGTGTCCTTCTCGATCAGCTGATCGTTGCTGCCGTCGACTATGGACCGGGAGATCGAGACCGTTCCGGCTTCGAAGTCGATGTTCCGCCATCTGAGCGCGCATAACTCACCGCGGCGAGCACCGGTGACCACCGCCAGCCGAAGGAAACAGCCCAGGTCAGAGTCGCGTTCTTCGGCCGCTTGTATCAGCGTGATCACCTCATCGATCGACGGCAGCTTGAACTCGTGCCGGCGAACCTTCGGCGGGCTGGCTCGAGTCGCTGGGTTGACACCGCACCATCCCCACTTCACCGCTTGGTTGAGCAGGCGTCGGAAGACAGCGTGGATGTGGTGAACGCTCTGTGGGCTCATCGCCCGCCCGCCCTGTCCGCCAGTTCGCGACAGCCGCGCGTAGAACTCGTCGAGCTCTGACGCTCGCAGAGTGCGGACTTTGCGGTCACCGAACGTCGGCAGAATGTGCCGTTCCAGCAGTGCCGTGTAACCGCGCCGCGTGGTCGGGGAGAGGCGGTCTGCGTTGAGCTCGAACCATCGAGCCCACAGCTCGGCCACAGTGCCGGCGTCGGCGGCAACATGGGTCCCCTGGCTCACTTCGACGAGGAGCTGGCTCAGTACCTGGTCCGCCTCCCGCTTCGTCCCGTGGACAGTTCGCGTCAGGTACCGCAGCTTGCCCGTGGTCTCGTCGCAGCCGAGGAAGACCTTTGCTCGCCAGGTGCCTTTGCCCCGTCCCTCTAGGTGCCCGCGCATGCGGACGAAATTACCAGATTCGGCCTTCAAATATTCCCAAGATATTCCCAAATGTCCCATTTCCAGAGGTCTGCTAGGGATCACCAGGAGATCGTAAGCCGCTGAACTGGACGTTTGTGCGCCCCCGGCAGGACTCGAACCTGCGACACGCGGTTTAGGAAACCGCTGCTCTATCCTCTGAGCTACGGGGGCAGCTGGCGCTTCCGGATCGTGGTTCCGGCCTGCGGCCAGCGCTCAGGTTACGCCGTCCAGGCCTGTGCTCTGTGCTGTCAGACGGGAGTACCAATCCGACGACGGCCGAACGCGCGCCGCGAAAGTGTCGGGGAGCACCGACGCGGCGCGGCCGGCACGCTTACTGCCGGCGCCGCGCCATCCAACGACCGACTGGCCTACCTCGCCCGGCTCGCCCGCCGCCGTCCGTTGGCCGCCGGCTTGAGCGCTCGTTGGGCGCCCCGGCGGGCCACGAGATCCGTGACGTCAAGCCCGACGGCGCGCGCCCAAAGCAACGTGGTCGTGTACACGGCGTCATCCATCTCGACCGCGTGCTCGCCTGGTGAGACATAGAGCCAGAAGGCGTAACGGCTCACCATGGCCATCAATGCCAGGCCGGCCTCGACCGGATCGAGATCGTGTGGCACGAGCCCGTCGTCCTGCATTCCCCGGATACTCCGCTCGATTCGAGGAGCGAACGCCTCGCGCCGTGGACCCGCCACACCGGTGATGTCGGAGTTGAATGCCAGCACCTGCTCGAGCGTCCGCATGAAGCCGGCGTTGCGCCGATAGGCCTCGAGATAGGCGCGGTTCGCCCGCTCGATCCGTCGCACCGGATCGAGGTCGTCGTCGTCATGTCGGGGATTCCCGGCCCACGTCATGTCCTGCTGCACCAGCAAAGCCACGTCCCGGAAGATCTCCTCCTTCGAGTCGAAGTACGTGTAGAAGGTCCCCGATGAGACGCCGGCACCGGCGGTCATGTCAGTGATCTTGGCATCGAAGTAGCCATCCCTCTCGAACACGTCTCTCGCCGCCCGCAGCAGGGCCTCCCTCGTGCACCGGCCCCTCGCCGTGACCGGCGCGTCCCTTCCGGAATCTTCCAGGTCGCCGGCCCGAGCAGCCTGCAGCCCTGCCACCGCCGGCGCCACTCCCGGGCTCACTGCTCGGCTTGCTCGTACCGCCGGAGCTCTCGCCGGGCGATCGACATTTTGTGCACCTCGTCGGGACCGTCTGCGATACGGAGCGTGCGCAGGTCGGCCCAGAGCGCTGCGAGCGGGAAGTCATCGGAGACGCCCGCGCCGCCGTGCGCCTGGATCGCCCGGTCGAGGACACGCAGAGCCATCGAGGGCACCGCCACTTTGATGGCCGAGATCTGCATGCGGGCTCCGCGGTTGCCGACCGTGTCCATCAGGTACGCCGTCTGGAGCACGAGGAGCCGGGCCTGCTCGATCTCGATGCGCGAGTCGGCGATCCATTCCTGCACGACTCCCTGTTCAGCCAGCGGCCGTCCCCAGGCAACGCGGGTGCGCACCCGGCGGCATAGCATCTCGAGCGCCCGCTCGGCCACCCCGATGGACCGCATGCAGTGGTGGATGCGCCCCGGACCGAGTCGTGCCTGAGCAATCGCGAAACCCCCTCCTTCCTCCCCCAACAAGTTCGCCTTCGGGACACGAACGTTCTCGTAGAGCCCCTCCGAGTGACCGCCGCGGCCGTGGTGGTACCCGAATACCGGGAGATCCCGGACCACGCTGACCCCTGGTGTGTCGAGCGGCACGATCACCATCGACTGGCGACGGTGGGGCGGGGCGTTCGGATCGCTCTGGCCCATGAAGATGGCGAACTTGCACCCGTCGGCGCCCATGCCCGTCGACCACCACTTGCGGCCGTTGATCACGTACTCGTCACCGTCGGCCACAATCTGCCCGGCGATGTTCGTGGCATCCGACGAAGCGACATCCGGCTCGGTCATCGCGAAGCAGGACCGGATCTCGCCGTCGAGCAGCGGCCGCAGCCACTGCTCCTGCTGCTCGGGCGTGCCGAACTCGGCGAGGATCTCCATGTTGCCGGTGTCCGGCGCCGCGCAGTTGACCGCCTCGGGAGCGAGTGGACTGAGCCCGGTGACCTCGGCGAGCGGCGCGTACTCGAGGTTGGACAGCCCGGCGCCGAAGCGGGTGTCCGGCAGGAACAGGTTCCACATGCCGAGGCGGCGGGCTTCGGCCTTCAGCTCCTCCATCACGGCCGGCTGGCCGCCCGTGCCGACGTCGGCGAGCTCGGCGGCGTAGCGAGGCTCGGCCGGCCGGACGCGTTCGAGCACGAAGTCCCGCAACCGGTTCTCGAGCTCGACCACTTTGGCGCTCCGAGCAAAGTCCACTGCGGCATCCCCTCTCTCCGGGTCCGATGGGCGCCGGGTTGGCTACCCGCCATCGTAACTTGAAACTGACGTCAAGTTAAGAAGAACCCGTGAGCGACGGCCGCTGAAGCTGTGGCTGGCGCCCAGCGTGCTGATCATCCAAGCAGCTTGGTCTTGGCGAGCTGGTACTCGCTCTCCGACAGAGCGCCTGAGTCCCGCAGCCTCGCGAGGCGCTCGAGGTGCGACACCAAGTCATCGGCGCTGTCGCCCCCGATGGGGCCGGTAGCCAACGGTGCGGTCAGAGGGGTAGGGCCGCCACTGCCAGCATCCGCGGTGCTCGCGGCACCGGCGCCAGGTGTTCCCGGCGCTCGTCCCTGTCGAGCGAGGGCTCGAAGGGGCGACAGAGCGACCTGAGCCTCGCCGGGGGCATCAGTCATACTGCGGAGGAACAGCTCGCTGGAGTCGGTCTCGATCCTGACGAACGTGACGATCGTCGTCTTGCCAAAACGGTCAGTCATCCACTGAGCAGCGAAGCGGTCCCCCAGGTCTCCGACCAGCCCGTGCCCGACCGTGGCCGTGAAACCGCCGCTGGTCACCGCGCCCGGACCACTCGCCTCGATCTCGAGCAGCTGGCGACCCGCGACGGACCAGGCGACTGAGCCGTCGCTGACGTTCGTGAGGACGATGCCGTCGGCAACCATCCGGAGATCGACGACGGCGCCCGTTGGGAGCCCGTCGTCGTAGCCGTGGCCACCGAGGAACACCAAACCGCCCAGTACCAGATGTGCCCTGGTCTCGGCGTCCAGCGTCGCTTCCGCGTTCCTAAATGGCGTCGCCACCGCCTGGGCCTTCGCCCAGGTAACGGTCGTCAGACCCGCTTGCAACCTGGCGGGCTTCACGGTTGACGCCACGGTCGTCCACAGGTCGACCCAGCCCTGGGGCGTTGCGGGGAATTCCTTCGCACCCGCCTGCACAAGAATCAGGACCGGTCCGGTTGGTCTCTTCGCGAGCGTGACCTGCCTGCCCAATCCGAACCGGATGGGCAACATGCTGCGAACGATCTCGGGCGTCCAGGCCACCGGCATCGGGGGAATCGTCGGGCGGCTCGCGCCCGGGATGTAGTCACCTCGAGGATGACCGTACCCCTCGTGCAACCTGCGAGCGTCCTCAGCGTCGCCGGTGGGCGGGCTCATTCGACCGGCTCGATCGTCGTGGGCCCGAGGCCCTCGAGGGGCACGTCAGGGTACTTCGGGCCCATGTCGCGCAGCTCGGAGATCAAACAGTGCGTCACCGCCCAGTTCCGGTACCACTTGTGGTTGGCGGGGATCACGAACCACGGCGCCGAGGCGGTCGAGGTGCGCTCGAGCATCTCGGCGAACGCCTCCTGGTACGCGTCCCATTTCGCCCGCTCGACGAGGTCGGACGAGCGGAACTTCCAGCGCTTGTCGGGGTCGTCGAGCCGTGCCTGTAGCCGGGCCGCCTGCTCCTCGGGCGAGATGTGCAGCATGAACTTGAGCACCTTCGTGCAGCCGTGCTCGAGCAAGGACTCGAAGTGGTTGATGTGCTCGTACCGCTCCCGCCACACGTGTTCCGGGACGAGTTGGTCCGCCCGTGCCGCCAGCACATCCTCATAGTGCGACCGGTCGAAGATCACGACCTCGCCCGAACGGGGAGTCTCCCGGTGCACCCTCCAGAGGAAGTCGTGCGCCAGCTCGATCTCCGCCGGCCTGCCGAATGATGCCACCCTGGTCCCACTCGGGTTGAAGCCGCCGAAGACGTGGCGGATCGTGCCGCCCTTGCCTGAGGTGTCCATGCCCTGCAACACGATCAGCAGCGACCGCCGGTGCTCTGCCCAGAGACGGTCCTGCAGCGCCGCCAGGTGCGCGTGCTGCTCGGCGAAGGCTGCCTCGGTCACGGTCCGGTCGCCGGGAGCCTGTTCCGTCGATGAAGGGTCCCGCTCGTGGAGCTTGGCGGGTTTGCCCGGGTGCACGCGGAACCAGTCAGTCACACCATCATCTTCACACTGCTTCGAGCCTGCCGCCTGTGCAAGAGTCGCGCCCGGCAAGGAGACCTGCGTGAGTGACACCCTTCATCTCGGATTCATCGGCACGGGCGTCATCGCCAGCGCGCACGCCCTCTCGCTCCGGGGACTCATCCGCCACGGGCTGATTGACGCCGACATCGCTGCGGTCTTCGACACCGACCCGGTACGGCGCACCGAGTTCGCCGAGCGCTCCGGGGCGGTGGCCGCATCGTCGGCCGCCGAGGTCGTCGAACGCTCCGATGCCGTCTACGTGTGTACCTCGACGGCCGGCCACCTCGATGCCGTCCGCGCCGCAGCCTCGAGCGGCCGCCCGATCTTCTGCGAGAAACCCCTCGCCCGTGACCTCCCCGAATCCCTCTCCCTCGCCGCTGTCGCCGCCGAAGCGAGCGTGCCGGTGCAAGTCGGGCTGGTACTGCGCACGGCCCCGGTCTTCAGGCAGTTGGCTGCCATCATCGAGACAAGCGAGTTCGGGCGGCCGATGGCGGTGGTCTGGCGGGACGATCAGTTCTTCCCCATCCAGGGTCACTACGCTTCGACATGGCGGCGGGATGTGGAGCAGGCAGGAGCAGGGGCCCTGCTCGAGCACTCGATTCACGATGTCGACATCGTGAGGGCATGCTTCGGCCCGGTCGCTTCCGTATCCGCCCTGACTGCCGAGATGGCCGGCTACGAAGGCATCGAGGACTCGGCATCAGCGCTCCTGCAATTGGCCCGTGGCGTGACGGTGTCGCTTGTGAGTGTCTGGCATCAGGTCATGGCTCGGCCCTCGACGAGGCGGGTGGAGGTGTTGTGCGAGAGGGGTTTCTTGGTGGTCGAGGACGATTTCACCGGACCGATCACGATCCAGACCGACGACGGCGTCGAGGCCCGGGAGTGTCCACCGCCCGATTGGGTGGCGGACGTGCCGCTGCCGTCCGGATGGATCGGTCTGGCCGTGCAGCCATACGTCGAGGAGAACCGGGCGTTCGTCGACGCCATCGTGAACGGGACCACGCCGTACCCTGGCCTCGACGAGGCGATCGCCGCCCACCGGGTGGTGGACGCCTGCTACCGGTCGGCCTCGGCTGGCGGCTCGGCCCTGACCGGGCCCTGGTGATGCGAGCGGCGAACACGTTTCAACCGCTCGCCCGACCTGTGTTCTCCCGTTAAACCATGTCCAGCAGCCAGAACGTCGTTCCACCAGCCAGGCACCGAGGAGTATTCCGTGGCGAACGCGATCGAAGCCACCGATCTGGTCAAGGTCTTCAAGGGAGGCGTCCGCGCCCTTGAAGGAGTGTCGCTCGCCGTAGAGCCAGCCACCGTCTTCGGGCTCCTCGGGCCGAATGGAGCCGGCAAGACCACCGCCGTGCGCATCCTCACGACGATCCTCCGGCCGGACTCCGGGTCCGCCCATGTGCTCGGCCACGACGTCGTGAGGCACCCAGAGGCCGTTCGCGCCTGCATCGGGTTAGCCGGCCAGTACGCAGCAGTGGACGAGAACCTGACCGGCCGGGAGAACATCCGGATGGTGGGGCAACTGACTCACCTCTCGCGTGCGGAGGCATCCCGCCGGGCCGACGAATTGCTGGCGCAGTTCGAGCTGACCGACGCGGCCAACCGGCCGGTGAAGACGTACTCGGGTGGCATGCGCCGCCGGCTCGACCTGGCGGGGGCGCTGGTGGATCGGCCACCGGTGCTGTTTCTCGACGAGCCCACCTCCGGGCTCGACCCGTACAGCCGGGCGGCACTGTGGGGTGTCATCGAAGACCTCACGAGTTCCGGTACGACGGTGCTGCTCACGACGCAGTACCTGGAAGAGGCTGACCGCTTGGCTGACCGCCTCGCTGTCGTGGACCACGGCCGCGTCATCGCTGAGGGGACGTCTGCGGAGCTGAAGGCGCGCCTCGGGGCGACGGTCCTCGACCTCCAAATGGGTGACGACGTCCGGGCCAAGCAGGCGCTCGGCGTGCTCGCCGCCCGCTGGCCCCGCGATCCGGTGCTGTCGGGAACCATGGTCGAGCTGCAGCTCGATGGCGGCGCCCGGATGGTCACTGAGGCCCTCGGCCTGCTCGACGAAGCCGATCTCGTGCCCGCCACGCTGGCGCTCCGCGAGCCCAGTCTCGACGACGTGTTCCTTGCCCTCACCGGTCACGGCGCCAGCGTCGAGCCCGAGGACGGCGTTGGCGCCGCCGCCGTCATGGCCGGCGCCACGGCCGGCGGGAGGACCTCCCGTCCGCGTGCAAAGGAGAAGTCATGAGCACAGCCACTGTTGCGATCGCCGTCCCGGCGGCGCCGAAAGAGCGTGCCCGGATGACGCCGTGGCGAGCGTTCCTGGACATCCTCGTCGTGACGGAGCGCAACCTGATCGCCTACACGCGCATCCCGGAGTCACTCTTCTTCTCCAGCGTGCAGCCGGTCATGTTCGTGCTGTTGTTCCGCTACGTGTTCGGTGGGGCCATCAAGACCCAGATTCCCGGCGGCTACGTCAACTTCCTCATGCCGGGGATCTTCGTGCAGACCATGGCGTTCGGGGCGGTCTCGACGAGCATCGGCCTCGCTGAGGACCTGCAGAAGGGGATCATCGAGCGATTCAGATCATTGCCCATGGCCCGCTCAGCTGTGCTGGCCGGCCGCACGCTGGCGGACCTGGTCCGCAATGTGTTCGTGGTTGCCATCATCACGGGTGTGGGGTACGCGGTCGGGTTTCGAATCCAGAGCGTGCCGGGCTACTTCGCCGGCATCGGCCTCTTGCTCGTGTTCGCCTACGCCCTGTCGTGGGGCTTCGCCGTGATCGGGTTGTCGGCCGCCAACAGCGAGACGGCGCAGGTGATGTCCTTCCCGATCCTGTTCCCGCTCACGTTCGCGGCGGGGACGTTCGTCCCGGTGAGCTCGATGCCCGGATGGCTGCAAGGTTTCGCGACCTACCAGCCGGTAAGCGAGGTGGTGCAGTCGGCGAGGGCACTGATGGTCGCCGACGGGCCGGCTGCGAACCACGTCATCGCCTCGGCGGCGTGGTGCATCGGGCTGCTCGTGGTGCTGGTCCCGCTGGCCACCTGGCGGTACAAGACCAAGTCCTGATCACTCGGCGAAGAGGTCCGGCCGGGTCATGGGGCCCCGCCCGGGCCGTCAGACGTCAGGACACCTGGTAGTTCGGCGCCTCTTTGGTGATCACGATGTCGTGCGGGTGGCTCTCGCGCAGGCTCGCCGGCGAGACACGCATGAACTGGCCGTTCGCCTGCAACTCGGCGATGCTGCGGGCGCCGCAGTAGCCCATCGCCTGGCGGAGTCCCCCGACCATCTGGTGCAGTACGATGCTGAGCGGTCCCTTGTACGGCACACGGCCCTCGATGCCTTCGGGCACGAGCTTGCCGCTCTCGACGCTGCCCTGGAAGTAGCGGTCCTTCGAGAACGAGCGGCCCTGCATCGCACCGAGCGATCCCATGCCCCGGTACTCCTTGAATCGCTCGCCTTGTTGCATCACGATCTCGCCCGGCGACTCGTCGACGCCGGCGAGGGCGTTGCCGATCATCACCGTCGACGCGCCGGCAGCGAGTGCCTTGGCGACGTCGCCGGAGAACTGGACGCCACCGTCGGCGACGATGGGTATGCCGCGGGCGGTTGCCGCGCTGGCGCAGTCGAAGATGGCGGTGACCTGTGGCACGCCGATCCCGGCGATCACCCGGGTTGTGCAGATCGAGCCAGGGCCGATCCCGACTTTCACGGCGTCGGCGCCGGCGTCGATCAACGCAACCGTGGCTTCGGCCGTGGCCACGTTGCCGGCGACGATGTCGATCTCGAAGTTGGCCCGCATCTTGGCCACCGTCTCGAGCACGCTTCTCGCATGGCCGTGGGCCGTGTCCACGACGATCACGTCGACGCCGGCGTTGACGAGCGCCTCCATCCGATCGAGGGCGTCGGGCCCGGTGCCCACGGCAGCCGCCACCCGGAGGCGACCCCGGTCGTCCTTCGTTGCTCGTGGGTAGTCGATGCGCTTTTGGATGTCCTTGACGGTGATGAGGCCGTGGAGGGTGCCGTCTGGTTCGACGATGGGGAGCTTCTCGATGCGGTGGCGGCCGAGAATGACCTTGGCTTCGTCGAGCGTGGTGCCGACGGGGGCGGTGACGAGGCCCGCCGAAGTCATGACGCCTGAGACCGGCTCGTCGCTCTCGGCCACAAAACGCAGATCGCGATTCGTCACGATCCCCACCAAATGGCCGGCGTCGTCGATCACCGGAACGCCCGAGACGTGGAACTGCTCCATCAGCTTCATGGCGTCGGAGATGGAGGTCTCCGGTCCGACCGTGATCGGGTTCGTGATCATGCCGGACTCGGAGCGCTTCACACGGTCGACCTCGGCAGCCTGGTCGTCGATGGACAGGTTGCGGTGGAGCACACCGATGCCACCTTCGCGGGCCATGGCGATGGCGAGGCGTGACTCAGTCACCGTGTCCATCGCTGCGGAGACCAGCGGGATGGCGAGCGAGATGTTGCGAGTCAGCCGGCTCTCGGTCGAGGCCTCCGATGGGAGGATTTCCGAAGCGGCGGGGATCAGCAGGACATCGTCGAAGGTGAGTCCCTCCCGCCCGAACTTGGTAGCGAACGAGGGTGTGCCCGCTGCAGCGCTGACATCATCGTGCTCCATGTCACATCCTATGAGTTCCTGGGCAGTCTTGCAATCACCTTGAAAGCCCTGGTGAAAGCCTGAAAACCCTTGTAATCCTTGGCGTTCGTGGCCTGGGTCACATTCACCCTGTCTCGGTGCGTCTCGGTCCGTCCACCGCCGTTGTGCACACAACTGTGCACACGAATCGTGCACACGATCGATCCTACTGGCCGATCACTGCAGCCCGAGGGGGGGATGGGCGGGCACACCACGGGTGCGCCACGCGTCGGCTCCACCGTCGGAGCAGGTGCGGCCAGAGAGACCGATGGTGCACTTCGATAGTGTGCGCCACATGCGCGTCCTGATCACTGGCGCTGGTCGAGCGATCGGTGCAGCGACGGCCACCGAGCTCGCGCATGCGGGCCATGAGGTCATCGCCACCGCAAGGGATGAGACGCTGCTCGAGCAGCTCGACGTCGCTCGGCGGCTGAAGTTGGACGTCACTGATGGTGCCTCGGTCGAGGCAGCTCTTCGCGAGGCCGGGGACCTCGATGCCATCGTGAACAACGCCGCGGATCACGGGATCGGGACACTGGAGGACTATCCGCTCGAGCGCTTGCGAGCGATGATCGAGACGAACGCCGTAGCGCCGCTCGGGCTGGTGAAGGCGGTCCTCCCGGCGTGGCGAGCGCGGGGAAGCGGAGTTGTCGTGAACGTCAGCTCGGTCCAGGGGCGCGTCTCGACGCCGCTCGACGGCGCCTATTCGGCCTCCAAGTTCGCCTTGGAAGCCCTCTCCGAGGCGCTCCACTATGAGGTCGGGCACTTCGGCATTCGAGTCGTCATCGTTGAACCCGGCTACATCGCCCCGGGGATGAAGCCGCTGGACCCGGTGCCGAGGAGCGATGCGTACCGAGAGCTGTTCGAGCAGTGGGAAGGGAGCGCCAGCAGCGACAAGGTGACGGGACCCGGTGGGAGACCCGGGCCCGAGCTGGTTGCCGTCGCCATCCGACGCGCCATCGAAGACCCGGAGACGCCGCTGCGTGTCCCCGTCGGAGAAGCTGCCGAGATGATCCTTGCCGCACGCGCCCAACTTGACGATGAGGCGTTTGAGGCTGCCATGCGCCAAACGCTGGGGCTGACCTGGTGAGGCACGAGCGCGCTGGACGCTGCTGGGCTGAGTCGCCCGGCCCGGGCCCTTAGCCGCCGAAGGCGCGGAGCCACTGCTCGGCGCTGCGCGGCGCGAGGACCGGGTTCCATCGCTTCGTCTCGCCCAGCGTTGCCGAAGGGTCCTCGGAGTAGAGGTGGCCCGGGTACACGACCGTGTCGTCGGGCAGGCGCGCCAGGCGCATCAAGCTCTCGTACATCGCTGCCGGGTCGCTGCCTGGCAAATCGGTCCGGCCGCAGCCGTTGAGGAACAACGTGTCGCCGGCGACGAGCCTCCCATCCACCAAGAAGCACTGACTGCCCGGCGTATGCCCCGGCGTATGCACGAGCCGGATGCGCACGTCCCCGACCTCTACGACGTCGTCAGCATCGTGCTCGACGAGGACGCCGTGGCTGACGCCGGCGGCGCGCTCGACCCACGGGGACTCGGCTCGCTGGACGTGGATCGGCACCGACACCCGTTCGAGCAGGTCGGTCACGCCGGCGACCTCGTGGCCGAAGAGGTTCCCGCCTATGTGGTCCGCGTGATAGTGGGTCGCGAGCGCGCCCACCAGGCGCATGCCGTCGGCTTCGAGCACGTCGATCAACTCGCCCGGTGCGTAGGCCGGGTCGACCGCGACGGCCTCGCCCGTCTCGCGGTCGCCGATCAAGTACACGAAGTTGACCATCTGCCGGGCGAGCGGGTCACGGGAGGCGAAGTCCCGGCCGGCCAGCAATTGGCGGAAGTAGAGCCGACTGGCGCCAGCGGCGGCACCGCCGGTCACGGAGCCCGCCTGGTCGCCGTTCTGATCGTTCATCGGTTGGCCTCCGTGATCTCGATCGACGTGACACCACTGGTCGGCTGAGCGCCGCACAGCCATGCTGCCAAAGCCTCGGCGCCTTCGACCAGTCTCGGCCCTGGCCTCGAGAACCACACCCGGCCGTCGAACGCGACGACCCGTGCTGCACCCAGATGCTCGGACGCCTCGACAGCCGCTGGCGTCGCGGCCTCGAGGTCGAGCCCGCAGGGAGCCACGACGACGAGCTCGGGCTGGCAGGACGACGCCTCTTCCCAGGAGATCTGCCGGGACGGAGCGCCGGCGGCTGCCAGCACCGGCTCGCCACCCGCCAGCTTCACGAGGTCCGGGACCCAGTTGCCGGCGACGAACGGCGGGTCGACCCAGTCGAGGACGAGCACGCGGGGCCTCGGTGCGTGGCTGTCGCTTACGTCGCCGTCGCTTCGGGGGCCATCCGCCTCCGCGCTACCGCCTGCCCGGCTCCCGGCGCCGCCCAAGGCGTCCAAGCGCGCCCGGCACGTCGCCTCGAGCTCCATCCCCGCTCCCTCCAACCCGAGCGCCCGGCCCACCAATGGGAACGTCGCGAGCACACCCTCGAGATCCGCCGGGTCGAGTGATACAACGTCGCACGCCAGGCCGACCCGCGACAAGACAGCGACGACCTCCGACGATGGCAGAGCACAGACCGAGCAGGAGTCCTGGGCGAAGACGACGTCAGGCGCGAGCGCCACGACCTGATCGACGTCGAGTTCGTAGAGCAAGCCGCCGGCGGCGAGTTGCAGCCGCACGGCCGCATCGACGCCGGCTGGATCGTCAGCCGCAGCAGCAGGGTCGATCATCGGGCGGGTCACCACCGGCCGTGGCGACGCCGGTTCGGGTTGATCGCAGTCAGCGCTGATCCCGACGAGGGCACCGCCGGCACCCAGCGCAATGGCCGTATCGGTAGCCGACGGGACGAGCGAAACCGCCCGCCTCACGGCCACAGCCGGTCCGGCACCAAGCCCCTCAAGCCCGTGGCGAGTGACCGCGCTTGGTCTCTGTCGGATCCCAGCCGGCGAGATCCCGCAACCGGGGATCGTTGGAGAACATCTCGACCAGCGGGACGCTCAAGCCGAGCCGGCGCTGGAGCCGCTCGATCGCGAGCTCCTGATCCCACAGCGCCAAGGTGACCGCAAGGCCGAGCTCGCCTGCCCGTGCGGTCCGGCCCGAGCGGTGGAGGTAGGCCTTGTGGTCCTCCGGTGGGTCGTAGTGGATGACGATGTCGACGCCTTCGATGTCAAGACCGCGTGCGGCCACGTCTGTGGCAACAAGGCCCGGGAGCTGGCCGGCGGAGAATCGTTCGAGTGCCTGCTCGCGGGCACTCTGGCGCAAGTCACCGTGAATGGCGGCTGCCCGTACCCCTTCAGTCCGCAGGTCGTCGACGAGCCGGTCGGCGCCTCGCTTGGTCCGCACGAAGCACAACGTTTTCGTCGATGCGGCCACGATGGCGGCGCACACCTTCGCCTTGTCCATCTGGTGCACCTTCAAGAAACGGTGCTGCATCTCGTCGACCGTCAGGTGCCTTGTCTGCACCTCGTGCAGTACCGGGTCCCGCAGGTGCCGGCTCACCACTTGATCGACAGCGGAGTCGAGCGTGGCGGAGAACAGCAATGTCTGCCGCTCCGACGGCATCCGTCGCAGTAGCCATTCGACCTGTGGCAAGAAACCCATATCCGCCATCCGGTCCGCCTCGTCCACCACGAGCGTCGTCACGGCTCGCAGGTTGGCGGTCCCCCGGTCGACGAAGTCGATCAGGCGCCCCGGCGTCGCCACCACGACGTCGACGCCCCGGGTGAGCCGCTTCATCTGGCGGTCCATGTCGCTCCCGCCATAGATCACGGCGACCCGCAAGTCGACTGCCTTGGCGAGCAGCGTGAGCACCTCGGCCACCTGGACGGCGAGCTCACGTGTGGGGACAAGCACGAGCGATGTCGGAGCGCCCGGCTTCGCCTTGGTGGTACGCATGAGGAGTGGCAGGCCGAACGCCAGCGTCTTGCCGGACCCGGTCTTTGCCTTGCCGCACACGTCACGGCCTGCCAAGGCGTCGGCAATCGTCAGCTCTTGGATCGGGAACGGCGAGACGATCCCCTGTCCCGACAACACGGCCGCCAGCTCAGGCGACACTCCGAGTGAGGAGAAGGTCGTCGCGGCGCTCGAAGTGGTAGGTGCGACGCTCATGACTATTCTCGGCAACAGCCTACTGGCGCCTGCGGTGACCACTGACAGACCCGTGCAACAGTACGGGCGAGGGCGCGGCACGAAGCGTGGCCGTGAAAGCCCGCACGCCAGATCGAGCCCCAGGGCCTACCCGGCTGCCGCGCAACCCTGAGCAAACATCCCTACGACAAAGGAGCCACGATGCCTCGACTCGAACCCGGAGACCCGGCGCCTGAGTTCGCTCTCGCCGACGAGACCGGTGTCATTGTTCACAGCGCCGAGTTCCGCGGCCGCCGTGTGGTCGTGTACTTCTATCCGAAGGACGACACGCCAGGTTGTACGAAGGAGGCATGCCAGTTCACCGAGCACTACGACGGCTTCGAGAAGGCCGGCGTCGAGGTGATCGGGATCTCGCCTGATCAGGGCGAGGCTCACCGCCGTTTTCGGGAGAAGTACGGGCTCCGGGTCAAACTGCTGAGCGACCCGAGCCACGGGGTGATGGAGGTCTACGGCGCGTGGGGCGAGAAGATCCTCTACGGCCGCAAGAGCGTGGGCGTCATCCGGACGACGGTGCTGATCGGGGCGGACGGGCGCGTCGAGCAAGCCTGGTACCACGTGCGCGCCGACGGGCACGCCGAGAAGGTGCTCGCAGCGCTAGCTGGGTGACGCCAGCCAGCCGGTCGCCATCGCTCCGGTCGCCGTCGGCCAGCGGGTCGCGACCCCCGATGGGCTGCGGTTCGGTGACCGCTGAGCGGTCGGCAGCGACAGCCGATCGCGTGAGCATGCCCGCCAGAACAATCAGCCCGACCGCTGCTGCCACTCCGATGCCGAGGGCGATCGGCCCCAGGCCGGCGACTCCGGCGCGGACCGACACGAGGAGCCAGCCAGCCACCGCGCCCCCGATCGCTGTCGCTGCCGCCCAGGTCACTCTGGCGCCGGTAGGCCGGCCGAGCTGCTTGCCGGTACCGCTCGGTTCGAGCGCCGCACCTCCCGCCTCGGCAAAGGCCAGCACGATGGCTCCGGCCGCTGCCGCGAACACCGTCGCGCCGCCACGGCTGACCGGCAGGTCGGCGAAGGCTGAAGCGGTGGCGAGTGTGAGGACGGACGCGAGGAAGGCGCGCTCGTTGCTCATCGCCAACCCCACGATGAAAGTGATCGCCGATGCCGTCCCGAACGCAACGATGGCGGCGTCGCCTGGCGGGTTGGACCAGATCAGGTCCATCACCAACAGTGCGACCTCGAGCGCAATGGCGGCGGCAACGGCCAGTGGCGCGGCCTGGACGGCCGCATGGAGGCGATCGCGGAGGGGCCACCTCCCCGAGGGCGAGACTCGAACGTGCCTGGCACCTCTCACCGGCGGGCGCTCGCTCGAACTCGCACGGAGCGCCGGAACGCGGCGATCTCGGCCAGGCCCGCTGCGATGCCGTCCTGGCCGTCGATCGTGACCACGGGCACGCCGAACCACCAGAAGCGCCGGCGCAGCTCGTCTCGCTCCATTGCCACGATCCGCTGGGCGAGCCGGCCCGCACTCGTGCTGTCGAGGTCGGCGGGCAGGGACTTCGGTTCCACCTCGATAATGGCGAGATCCACCCCTCTCGAGCGGAGCGAGGCGAGCGTGGACGTGAACCGTTCGTCGCCAAGCGGCGAGACCGCCAGCACGAGGCAACCGAGGGGGAACAGCCGCCTCGGGATGACGTCGGCGGTCTTCCAGGCGTAGGAGAAGTAAGCCTCCGATGACAGCAGTGACCGGCGGATCCGCTCGAGGTGCGATGGCCCGGAGCCGGACTCCACCCAATCGAGGACTCCTCCGAACGAGACCAGACCGATCCGGTCGTGACGCTTGAGGTAGGTCTCGGCGAGGCTGACGGCGATGGCGACGACTGGCGGCAGCATGGCCTCGGAGAACGTGTCCACCAGGAGCACGACATCGGTGCTCCGCTCCGGATGATGAGTGTTGACGCACGTCGTCCCGCGACGGGCCGTCGCCCGCCAATTGATCCTCCGTTCCAGCGCGCCGGCGTGTTCCTCGCGCACGTCGGCGAATTCGATCCCGTCGGCGGCCAGGCGCGCGACCCGATCGCCGGACGTGGCGCGCACGCGCTCCGGTCGGACCAGGAGCTTCAGGGTCGAAGGGAGTGGCCGCGCCTCGATCGTCGCCGGCGTGCCGCCCGTCCCGCGCCCGACCACGGTGCCGGACCCGTCGCTCCAGCGAACCAGGACCCGGCCGACGGTGAAGCGTCCGGGCCGATTCGCACGGATCATGCAGGAGAGCTCCTCCGCCTGGCCGGCTCGTAGCAAGACGGTCCAGTGGGCGGCGTCGTCGCTCTCGACGCCTGGCGGCAGCACCAGGCGGATCTGGCAGGTCTCGGCCGTGGATGCGCGCAGTGTCAGCTTGACGTCGATCGGTTCCTGCGGCCGTGAGACGAGTGGTACCACGGTCACCTCGACGCGCGGCGGTTGAGGACGCCGCCGGGTCAGCCCGAGCACCGCCGCGATAGCGAGCGGCGTCGCGAGTGCCACGAGGGCGACGTCTCCTGTCGCCGCAGCGGCGAGGAGCGCCATCCCGGCGGCAGCGCCTTCGGCGACGACCTTGGCCCCGACGTGCCACGCGGACACGGTTGTGGTGCCGGTGACGTTGGCAACGCAGCTGTCGGTGGTCACGCCGACGCGGGGGTGGTCTCGGTGTCGGTGGCGATCGGGACCGGCACCGTAGTCACGCACTGGCGGATGAGATCGTTGGAGGCCACGCCCCGGAGCCACATCTCAGGGCGCAGCGACAGGCGGTGCGCCAAGCTCGGCTCGGTCATCGCCTTCACGTCGTCAGGGAGCACGAAGTCGCGGCCGCACAAGGCGGCCCTTGCCCGCGATGCCTGCAGCAGCGCGACCGATGCCCGCGGGCTGGCGCCCACCTGGACGCCGTTCATCTGCCTGGTGGCGCGGACGATGTCGACGAGGTACGTGGCGACAGCATCGGTGATCTCCACGCGCTCGACTGCGGCACGCATCGCCAGGATGCCCTCGGCATCGGTCACGGCCCTCAAGCGAACCTGTTCCTGGCCGCGAGTGGCCCGGCGCTGCACGAGCTCGCGCTCACCGGCGCGGTCCGGATACCCGATGTTGACCCGAAGCAGGAAACGATCGAGCTGGGCTTCCGGCAGCGGGTACGTCCCTTCGTACTCGATTGGGTTCTGGGTGGCGATGACCGCGAATGGCTGGGGGAGCGGGTGCGTCGCCCCATCGACGGTCACCTGGTGCTCCTGCATGGCCTCCAGCAGTGCGGCTTGAGTCTTCGGGGGAGCGCGATTGATCTCGTCGCCGAGCACGAGGTTGGCAAACAACGGCCCTGGCCGGAACTCGAGCTCGGCACGGCGGGCGTCGTAAAACGACGAGCCGGTCACGTCAGCCGGCATGAGGTCCGGCGTGAACTGGATCCTCGAGTAGCTCAGCCCGGTGGCTTGGCAGAGCGAGCGCGCCACAAGTGTCTTGGCCACACCGGGCACGTCTTCGAGCAGGACGTGACCACCCGCGAGGATGCCCATGAGGACGAGCTCGACGGCCTCGCGCTTGCCGACTACGGCACGATCGACCTCATCGAGGATCGCAGATGACAGCGCCCCCACTTCAGCGAGTGTGAGGCGCTCGGGCGTCATCGGAGCCGCTCCAGAGTGTCGACGAGTAGCTCGATCTCGCTGAGCGGGATGCCGGGCGCCATGCGATCGGTCGGGGACGGCCGGTCCGGATCGACCAGGGCCCAGGCGTCGCCGAGGCGCTCGCGTGCTCGATCCGCATCGGTGAGCTCGATACCCGACCGGCGAAGCCGGGCGGCGGTAAGGGCCCGGAGTCGCGGCTCGACCAAGCGGCGGTATTCACCCATCGTGGAGGCGCTGAGTTTGAGCGACCGCTCGAGGCCGCGAACCGCTTCGGCGACCGGCGGCTCGGTCACCGGGTCATCCTCCGAGCCGCTAAGCGCACCGAGCCGTCCCTCGGGGGCCGCGCCCGTTGCCGTCGACCGCAGCCAGATGATGCCGAGTACGCAACCCGTCACGCCCACGACAGCCGCGTATGCCCGCTCCGCTGCGCCCGGATCGGGGAGCCCCACGCCGAGTGCGACGACGAGACCGGTCGTGGCGAGCACGATGACGGCGATCGACAGCCCGATGGCTCGGTTCACGTCGTGGCCGGGGCCATGGCCGGGCCCGGCTCCAATCGATCAGGCTTGGGAGCGCCGAGCTCAGAACGGACCTGGCGGAGGGCATCGATGGCAGTGGAGCGAAGGGTCTCGTCGACGGCTTTCGTGCTGTACCGGGCGGTCTCGAAACACCATGTGAGCCGGGCGGCGGCCTCGCACGAGGCGCCGAGCGATTCGAGGAGGTGCTCGAGGTACTCCGATGGCGTCTCGTCGATTCGGCGTCGGGCACCGGCTGCGGCCGCGGCTTGTGTCATTGCGAGATAGGCCGCCACGACTGCTCTCCGCGGATCGGCCTCGAGCTCGGGGTCGGGTATCTGCACGGATGCCAGGGTGCCGGCGAGGACGGCTCGGTCCGCGCCAGCCGCCATGGGAGCACCGGGAGCACCCACTAGCAGCCTGCCGAGGCTCCAGGGCCGGCGCCTGCGGACGGCGCCCACCTGCGACAGGATCAGCGCCCCGAGTACGAGCGCGAGTACGACGGCGACCGTCCCGGCCGCCGCTCCTCGGCTGAAGTAGAGCGACGAGTGAGCGACAGCCGGGCTGGGGCTGCTGCCGATGGCAGCGACGGGGACGTGGATCGGGCGCGGGTGCCGAATGAGCCTGCTGGCGAGCGTGCCGACGCCGACAAGCGCGCCGACGAGGGCGCCGGCCGCCACTCGCTGGAGCATCGTCGACCGCCTGCGGCTCGGGCGGTCCCGGTCATCGTGGGCTCGGACGAGCAGTCCCCAGACCGTCGCCGCGAGCAGCGCGAGGCCGACCAGCGCCGCGAGTGTGAACGCGACGGTCGCCACGTTGGAGGCGGGGCCCGCCTGGAGCGTCGAGGTCCCTGTCTTGGTGCCTGACATGGCGCCGGCCAACGCCGCGAACAAGAGCAGGATGAGAGCAACGATCGCGGCCAGCCGCCGGGCTTCATGACGCCCGGATGTCGACGGAGCCGTCGCCGCTGACTTCCCCCGGTCGAACAAGTGCTTCCCTCTCGTCGTGCGGAGCGGATGGCGTGTCCCAAGTCTAGATCGGCTTGGTGCCGACCCCTCCTGTCCCGCCTCCCCGGCAGCCGCACGTGCCCCGCGCTCCGGATCAGGCGCCGCCGGGGCAAACTAGAGCGATGGAAGCGAGCGAGCCGACCCGGACCAGGAGTCGGGGACGCCGGGTCCGGGCAGCGGTCTTCATGGTGCTCGGTGTGTGCCTGGTGCTGGTGGCGGGTTTCGCGGTTGCGTACCCGCTGTGGTGGAATCATCGCTCCCACGAGGTCAGCTCTCAAATCATCAAGACGTTCAATTCGATACCGGCGCAGCCGGCTCACCACTGCGTCAGCCCAGCTCAGACGAAGGGCACGACGACCGCTGCCGGCCTCGTCCAGATCCCGGCGCTGTCAATGACCGCGCCCGTGCTCCAGGGGTTGTCCGATGCAGCGCTCGCCGTCGCAGCCGCGCACGACCCGGAGTCGCCATGGCCCGGCGGCGTGGGCGAGAGCATCCTCGAGTCGCATGACGTCAGTTTCTTCTCCCGCATCGGCAACCTGAAGGTCGGCCAGGATGTGGTCTGGATCGACCACTGCGCCGAGTCCACGTTCAAGGTGATTGGGCACGAGATCGTCAGCCCGGGCACCATGCTCCTGCCGCCGTCGAACGACCGAGGCTTGGCTCTCATCACCTGCTACCCGACCGATGCGCTCTTCTACGTGCCGGACCGGTACGTGCTGCTCACAGCGCTCGTGACCCAGGGCAAGGCCAAGACCACGCCGGGCCCGGTTCACGTCGTGACCCCGCAGTTGAAGGTTCCCGCACCCCCGGATCTCGTGGCGCAGGGGCTCTCGCTGTCTCAGAGCGACGTACTCGTGGGGATCATGAAGAGCACGGGCACTCCGAGCCCCGCTTGGGTGCAGGGACCGGCCAGCCTCGACCTCGAGGCCCTCGCTCTCGAGTCCTACATCGGCGCTGAGAAGGCGATCGCCCAGGGCAACACCACGTGGTGGAAGGACTTGGCCGTTCCGGGGCTGGCCATGCCGCCGGCCTGGTCGAATTCGCTGGACACGAACTTCACCGAGGATCTGTCGGGTACGACGGTCGTGTCGGTCACCTTGTCCTCGGCCAACGTGACGTTCGTACTCGTGCCGGCTCACGGCGACTTGCTGATCAAGAGCGTCAAGGTCACCTGACGCCAGCCCGGCTCACGGCACCGAGCCACCACCTTCACCTTCGGCTGGTACGGGGTCCGGGCACGCCGGCCGCTGAGGCTCAGCGCTCCGTAGACTCGTCGTAGTCTTCGCTTAGCCGGAGCCCGATCGAAGGAGAGCCGAGTGCCGCCAGAGCGACCCCACTGGGTCCACTTGTTGCGCGAGGTCGTCACGTCCGGCCTGTGCACCGGGTGCTCGGCCTGCATCGTGGCATGCCCGTACGACCTGCTCGAGTACGACGACACCCATGGTCGTTACAAGCCGTTCCACGTGGAAGCCGAAGGCGGGGCGGAGGACTGCACGCGCGGCCAGAAGGGATGCACGCTGTGCACCCGGGCCTGTCCGCGGTTCGGGGACTGGGAGACCGAGATTGACACTTTCATGTTCGGCCGGGAACGGCTCGATTCCGAGGTGTTCGGTGTGGCGCAGGACGTGGTCCTCGCTCGCGCCGCCGACCCGGCAGTCAACGAAGCAGGCCAGGACGGCGGGCTCGTCTCGGCGGTCCTCATCCACGCCTTGGAGAACGACATCATCGACGCCGCCCTCGTCTCGTACCTCGAGGGCGACGGGACCACCTGGAAGGCGATCCCAGGCGTGGCCACGACGCGCGAGCAGGTCCTCCGCGCTGCGGGGTCGCGGTACACCTACTCGGCGAATCCGCTCGCCTACGCGGACGCCATCGCCGGCGGCGCCGAGCGGATCGCCCTGGTCGGGATGAGCTGCCAAGCGTCCGCGCCCCCCGCGATGGCGGCGCGGAAGGCGGGGAAGGTGGCGAGGCGTTTTGTGCTGACCATCGGTCTGCTGTGCTCGAAGACCTTCGACGACTCCATTTTCCCCGAGCTCTTCGAAGAGCGCTACGGCCTGCGGCGCGAAGAGATCGTAAAGATGAACATCAAGGGCGTCTTCCAGTGCTGGATGCGCGACGGCAGCTATCATGAGGTACCGCTGAAGGAGGCGCACGCCTGGACCCGTGAGGGCTGCAAGGCGTGCCCGGACTTCGCCGCCGAGCACGCCGATATCTCGACCGGCGGCATCGGGGCCTTCGGGGATTGGACGCTGACGGTAGTGCGCACCGACCAGGGGCGCGAGTTGATGGACGCCATGCTGGCCGCCGGGACCATCGAGGTCCGGCCCGGTTCAGACGATCCCGAGGCCATCGAGTTGATGCGCAAACTCTCCCGCGTCAGCCGCCGGCGTTGGCCCGAGACGGCGGTCCCGGGGCCTCGCCGCCTGGCAGTCAGCTCAAGCTGAGGGCGGTTCTGTCCTCGACAGCTCGACGGCGCGTGCCAGGACGCCGTCGAACATCTCAGCGGTGAGCAGCCCGGTGAAGACGTTGCGCTGGCTCGGATGGTAGCTGCACAGCAACCATCTCACACCACTCGACGCCGCTGACAGCCGCACCTCCAGCCCGTGGGCGAAGGGCGGCTTCGGTCTCGCTACAGCCCTCGTCGCCGGTGGGATCTTCGTGAGGGACGCGTAGGCAAAGGCTCCGAGCGCGAGGTACACGGTGGCGCTCGGAAGAAGTGATAGTTCCTCCGACAGGAAGGGGAGGCAGCGGTCCCGCTCGGCCGGCGCCGGCCGATTGTCGGGTGGTGCGCAGCGCACCGCCGCCGTCACGTAGGCACCGTGCAGAGCGAGGCCGTCGTCGAGGCTCCGCGAACCCGGCTGATTCGCCAGCCCGGCTCGCCACAGCGCGGCGAAGAGGAAGTCACCGGAGCGGTCGCCGGTAAACATCCGGCCGGTCCGGTTGCCACCGTGTGCCGCCGGAGCGAGCCCGACGATGACGAGCCGCGCGCTCGCATCCCCAAAACCAGCCAACGGCCTGCACCAATACCTCTCGCCCAGGAACGCTCTCGGGGGGTCTGCAGCAGCCTGCTCGCGCCAGGCGACGAGCCGAGGGCAGGCCGTGCACGAGACCACGCGCTCGGACAGGGCGCGGAGCCCGGCGCTGGGCGGGCGGACGCTGGGCGGGCGGGCGCTGGGCGGCTCGCCGGCTTTGACCATAGAGGTGAACGGTACGGTACTGAGATGCCACGGGCACGCCGCCACGCCGACGCCATGACGACCGTCTGCTACGTCCGCCACGGGACCACACCCACCACGGGAAAGGTCTTGCCAGGCCGGGCTCGCGGCCTTCACTTGTCGGAGAACGGGCGGGCGGAGGCCGCCGAGACAGGTCAGCGCTTTGAGGGAGTGCCCGTCACCGCCGTGTACGCTTCCCCTCTCGAGCGCGCCCGCGAGACAGCTGCTCCGATTGCCACCCAGACCGAGAGGCCCGTGGTCATCGATCGTGGCCTCGTCGAGTGCGACTTCGGCGATTGGACCGGTGCTGAGCTGTCCAAGCTGGCCAAGCTCCCGGAGTGGAAGACCGTGCAGCGGTTCCCGTCGGGCTTCCGGTTCCCTGGTGGCGAGTCGTTCGTGGAGCTGCAGGCACGTCTCGTCGCCGTCACCGGCCGCTACCGGGCCAAGCACCCGGGCCAGTTGGTCGTGGCCGTGAGCCACGCCGACTGCATCAAAGCGGTGCTCGCAAGCGCCCTCGGGATCCCGCTCGACCTCTTCCAGCGGATCATGATCGGCACGTGCTCGACCAGCATCGTCGCCTATGGTGCCGAGGGACCGATGGTGCTTGCGGTGAACTCCTACGCAGCGATCAGACGGTTCGTGCCAGCCACCGAGACGACCGCCCGAGAACCACGAGCGCCAAGGAGGATGAACGGGTGACGAGGAGCTTCGAGCTCGGTGATCCGGACCGTGTCGTCGTCGCGACCATAGGTCCGGTCGGTGAGCGTGTGTTTCTTCTCCAGGTCCGCCAGGGCAATCAGCAGGTGACCATGAAGCTCGAGAAGAGTCAAGTGTCCACCCTGTGCCGCTACCTCGGCCGGCTGATCCGAGAGCTCGAGCGCCCGGAGGACCTGCCGAGCGGCGCCGCGCTCGAGATGGAGCCGTTCCTGGAGCCCGATTTTGCCGTCGGCGCACTGGGGGTCGCCTACGACGAGGATCTGGACCGGATCGTCCTCGTGTGCGACGAGATCGATCGGACCGAGGAGCCTGGCGAGGGCTTCACCGACGACGAGGGCGTCACGGCCCGGCTGGCGATGACGCGAGCGCAGGCCCTGGCACTGGCGATCCGCGGAACGGAGCTTGTCGAGGCGGGGCGGCCGATCTGCCCGCGGTGTGGATACCCGCTTGACCCGAGAGGACACGTGTGCCCGAGGATGAACGGGAACAAGCCGCCGCTGACCTGAGCCCGGCCGAGTGGCTCGAAGTGCTCTCCTCGGGCGAGGTCGAGATCGAAGGACGGCTGCCCTGGAGCTCGAACTACTCCTTCCTTGTCAGCGTGCGCAGCGGTGACGTCTGCGTCCGCGCCGTGTACAAACCCGGCAAGGGGGAGCGGCACCTGTGGGACTTCGGGGACCAGCTGTTCCGCCGTGAAGTCGCGGCGTACGCGCTCTCCGCGGCGCTCGGCCTCGGGCTCGTGCCCGAGACAGTGCTCCGGACGGAGGCTCCGATGGATGAAGGATCGCTCCAGCGATTCGTCGACGCGGACTTCGAGCAGCACTACTTCAGCCTGATCGAGGAAGAGCGTTACCACGAGCAGTTGCGAGTGTTGGCGGGCCTCGACTTGCTGATGAACAACGCTGATCGCAAGAGCGGCCACGTGCTCGTGGACAGCCAGAACCGCATCTGGGGGATCGACCACGGACTGTCGTTCCACGTGCAGCACAAACTCCGGACCGTGATGTGGGATTTCGCCGGCGAGCCGCTGCCTGATCGCGTGCTCGAAGCAGTGGCGTCGGTCGCCGATGAGGTCCCCGATGACGTGGGTGTCCTGCTCAGCGAGGACGAGGTAGTCGCCTTGCGTCGGCGGGCTCGGGCGCTCATGCGCCGGCCGAGCTTCCCGGCTCCAGCCGGCGACTACCGGGCGTACCCCTGGCCCCTCGTATGAGGTCGCCAGTGGAGACCTGCGGCGGCGCCCCGGCGGCTGGCGGGCCGACACGGGCTGGTTGTTGCCCGATCGACTCCTATCTGCCAGTGCGGAACAACCCGTGGATGAACAACGGTAGGTGAATCGGTATGACCGTGCCCGATGCTGTGCGGCGTGCCTTTGGTCCACTTCGATTCGGGTGCTCGGTTCGAGCACGACGACTTGTTGCTCATCACCCGGACGCTCGGGCAGCTGCTCGAGGCGTCATCGGGATGGCCACCACGAGCAATCGGTCCGATCACGGCCGCCCGGGTGTGGCTGGGGGCATCCGTCGGTCTCACCATCCACGAGCCGGCTCATGGCCGTCGTGCGTCGACGTTATCCGGCAAGGCCGCCGCTCCCCGGGGCGAGCTCGGCCGCAACACGCTGATTGATCTCGAGAAGGAGCGCGTGCTCGACCTCGCAGCGGATCTGCTCGACGTGTCCCGGCTCTTGTCTGCTGCCGACTTGCCGATTGAGGCGTTCGCACTAGAGGGAATCGAAGGACGCCTGCTCGAGGCGATCGTGGGCGCCGGCCCGGTGGAGGTCGTGTGCTGAAGCCATCTCGCACGCGATGGCCTCAGGCGGTGCCGTAAGGCGGTGGCCTCAGGCGGTGCCTGTCCTGGTGATCTCGGTGATGGGCCGGCGCTCAGCTGCCGGCAGGTCGGGTAGATCGGGGATGTACGAGCCTGGCTCCTGCGAGGCCCCTCGTGACCGCGCCCCGGTGCGGACCAGCCGACGGCGCTCGTAGAGGGCGTCGTCGGCGAGCGCGACCAGTGAGCTCGGGTCCCAGGAGCCGGTCGAAGTGACGCTCGCGATTCCCCAGCTGAACGAGGGCGCACCGAGCCGCTCGACGCGGTTCATGACCACCAACCCGTCATCGAGCGATGTGTCAGGCAGGACGAGAACGAACTCGTCACCGCCGAGCCGATACACACCGTCAAGGGTGCGCAGCGCCCGCCGGAACGACTCGACAAGTCGCAGGAGGGCTCGGTCACCTGCGGCGTGGCCCTCGGAGTCGTTGATCCGTTTCAACCCGTCGAGGTCGGCGGCTACGACGCACAGGTCGAGTTCGGCTCGAGCGCAGCGTGCGAGCTCCCGTTCGAGGTCGCGCTCGAATGCTCGACGATTCGCGCAACCCGTAAGCGCGTCGCTGAACGCGGCAATCTGCAGTTCGTCCGTGGCCGCCTGTGTGGCGACGAGCATGGCCCGGTCAACGAGGCGACCGAGGCGCTCGCCATCGGTCGACGTCGTAACGAGGTGGCGAAGCAGCAGGAGCTGCTCGACCACGAGCCCAGGCGATGCAACGCGTGCTCCCCATCGGATCGCCGCCACCTCGAGCGCCTTGCGCCTGGCGGCGACGGTGGAAGCGGGTTTCGACGCAGGCGTTGCAGCCGAGCGGTTCCGCGAAGCGAATGGCCCTCGAGCGCCCGTGGCTGTCGCCGGCGCCGCCGCCTCGATGGCAACGAGCAATCCGAGTCGCTCCTCGGCATCCAGGCCCGCTGTCGTGCTGCTGGTGGCCTGGCAACGTCGTGTCCACGCACGGGCCAGCCCCTCGACAGCCGCCAGGCTCGCCTCGGCATCAGCCGGTGGCGCCGACTTCGCGGACCTTTCCGGGGGCGCGCCACCATCCCGGGGAGTCACCCGGGATGGTGCGGGGGCGACAACCTTCCTGCCGCCGTGGTGAGTAGATGGCCGCTCGACGAGATTCGACGCTAGCGTCCCACGGCCCGAAATTCGCGGCAAGCGCCGGGATGCAGCTGGCTACCGACCTTCACGACCTGCAATCGAGCGCAGCGTGCGTCCGACGATCCGCATATCGAGCGCCAGGCTCTGGTGGCGGAGGTAGAAGAACTCGTATTGGAGTTTCTCGAGGGCATCGAGTTCCGTGGAGCCGTAGTCGTACTTGACCTGGGCCCAGCCAGTGATGCCGGGCCGGACGAGGTGACGGATCTCGTAGAACGGGATTCGCTCGGTCAGCTGAGCAACGTAGTGCGGTTGCTCCGGCCTCGGACCGACGATGGACAGCTCGCGCCGCAGCACGTTCCAGACTTGGGGAAGCTCGTCCACGTGGAGCTGCCGCAGCATTCGCCCGACGCGGCCGATTCGTGGGTCGTCGTTCGAGGTCCAGTGGGTCGGAGCGTCGTCGCTGTCGCGCATCGTACGGAACTTGTGGATAGTGAATTGGGCTCCGTCCTTGCCCACTCGAGGTTGGCTGTAGAAAAGCGGGCCGCGATTTCCGAACTGATCGAGCAGCCATACGGCGGGGATCCAGAGCGCGAGCAGCACGAGCCCGAACGACGCCAGGACTACATCGAAGAGTCGCTTGAGGCGCGCGTAGACGGGTCGGTGGATTTCGTTGATGTCGAACAACAGAGCGATCCGCTCGAGCTCGGAGATCGGGAGCTTGCCGAGCCACTCGTCGTAGAAAAGCGACAGCGTGCGAATCCTGACGCCTCGCGAGTGGGCGCGGGCCGCCTGCGAAACCACGTCGTCCAGCGACTGTGCCTCCCGGTTGAGCACGACGAGCGTCGCTCGGTGTTCCCGAATGAGGTCTAACAGCGGCGAGTCGGACGTGTCGCTCGGTAGCACGTCCTCCGGAGCCACGAGCGCGACGACTTGCGACACTTGTTCCGGGGCCCGGCCGGCGTCGCGCAAGAGGCGCTCCCGCTCCTCGTCGCCGATCACCGCAATCACTCGCTCTAGTTGCCCCCGCTGAACGAGCGACCGGTCGGACAGCGCCGCCGCCAATGCCAGGCCCGGCGTGAGCAGGAGCACGCTGAAACCGACATCGAACCACGGGATCGTCGTGTGCTCTACTGAGGCGAGCTCGAGTAGGGAGATGACGACTACGGCGCTCACGACCGCAGCGGCGGACCGCAACAGGCGGGAGCCCAACGGGATGGTCGTCTCGTTCACACCGGCTGCGTACGTGCTGACCCAAATCAGTGCAAGCAACCCGAGCAACCAGCCAAAGCGCGGCTCAGCCGTCAACGCATAGTGCCCCCTAAAGGCGGCGTGGATGTATGCGACGACGAAGAAGAGCACCGCGGCTGCAACCGCGGGTGTCAGCAGCTTGACGATGCGAGCCATCCGGACCATTCAACCTCAGACCAGCCAGCTGCGGCGGGAACTGTTGCAAGAGCGCCAGAATGACGATGGCTACTGGACTGCGGGCAGAACGTCCGCTGGCTTGCCGGCGCCTCCCCGTGGACCGGGAGAATGTGTGAGCAGAGCCAACGCTGCTGATGAATTCCCTGCGGGAGCTCCCAGCACGCGGAAGGGAAGCAGACCGAGCGCCTCTTCGGCCGGCTGTGAACTCCAGGGCGACGGCCCGGTCGACCCCGCGCCGCGAAAGTGCTGGCCACGTCAACCAACGCGGCGCGGACTTCTCGGCGGAGCGATGTATGCCTGTAGGCTTCGCACGTTCGTAGGCAGTTCGCGGTAGCGCAGCCGCGACCTTCGGGTAACCCGGATTGGGGGGCGCACCATGACTCTGGATGATCAGCCCGGCCTAAGGTCGTCGGCATCGGCCCACGCCGAGTTGGCCCAGGGACTGGCACGACTTGAGTCAACGCTCGCCGGGCTGGAGCGGGATGCCTCCGGTGTTGGCGGTGATCTCGAGTCGAAGATTGCGGCCCTACGGTCCGAGTTGCAGACTGTGGCGAGCGGGGTAGCCGCCCTGGATCAGCGGATCGGCGCCTTCGTAGCTGAGATAGAGGCTGCTGACCGCGCAGCATCCGACGAGGTGCCGGCGGAAGAAGCCGAAAAAGAAGTGTCGGGGAAGGAAATCGCCGAGGAGGAAGCGGCCGGTGAAGCATCCGCCGCTGCCGCCGAAGCAGCCGCCGCCGAAGCGGCCGCCGAGGAGGTAGCCGCCGAGGAGGAAGCCGCCGCCGAAGCGGCCGCCGAGCAGGAAGCCGCCGATGAAGCAGCCGCCGAGGAAGAAGCAGCCGCCGTGGAGGCAGAAGCTGAGGTAGCAGCTGAGGTAGCAGCCGCCGAGCAGGAAGCCGCCGATGAAGCAGCCGCCGAGCAGGAAGCCGCCGCCGTGGAGGCAGAGGCTGAGGTAGCAGCTGAGGTAGCAGCCGCTGAGGAAGAAGCAGCCGAGGAGGCAGCTGTCGAGACGGCGACGGCCGAGGAAGCAGCCTCCGAGGACGCATCAGCCGAGGAAGAGGCTGCCAAGGCTCTGCCTAGTGAGATGTTCAGCTCCGATGGCAATGCGCCGACGCGCGAGCTTGGCGGTGAGTCGGAGGCGGACTCAGCGGAAGCGGTTGCTGAGTCGATGCTCAGTGACCTGGTTACCCTCGACGGGGCCGGAGTGGAACCAGCTTCGGAAGGTCTAGCTCACAGGGCGCAGCTTGATGCCGATGAGGCGCCGGTCATCGATGCCGCGGTCGCGCCGACCGAGCCTCCACAAGCGTCTTCGTTCTCGACAGCCGAGCCATTGCCGGCAATCGCCGATGAGTTGGACTCGCCACCCTCGGGTGGGGAGGCCTTGTCGTTCGACGCCATCATGGAGCAGGAGTTCGGTGAGTACCTTGCGATCCCCGACCTTACGGCCGTGCCGCCAGTAGCTCCACCCGACGAATGGCTCACGCCGGCGCCGTCCGAATCAGCCGCCGTTGTCCAGATGAGCGATGCCGAGGAAGCAGGCGGTGGCCAAGCCGCGCCAGCGAGCCAAGCCGCGCCAGCGAGCCAAGCCGCGCCAGCGAGTTCGTCGGTCCACGAGGACGATTTCTTCGTGCGGCCTAACAAGAAAAAGTGATCTCGGTGTCTTTAACCGGTTACA
>Ga0187860_1000697_pt1 | contig 31598 bp, 25 predicted proteins | sample June2016WEW_10_4_FD_132981 | JGI IMG/M metagenome (GOLD analysis project Ga0187860, IMG submission 132981) | Peatland microbial communities from SPRUCE experiment site at the Marcell Experimental Forest, Minnesota, USA - June2016WEW_10_40 | ecosystem: Environmental > Terrestrial > Soil >...
CATGTCGATCGCCACGGCTGTATTTAAGTTATTCTCGAATAGTACTTTGTGTTGACCATTCGTGGCGGCTGCCCCTCCAGGGTAGGCATGAATTACCTCATCGGATTCAACCCATTGGTTTGCAACCGGATCCCAGTGATTCAATCCAGTGGCAAGCTCAATGTACACCAGATTACTGGTCAAAACTGCTCCGCCCTGGCTATTTGTGGTGCTGAGCACCTTCAGCCACTCCCGAGAGTGCGGACCGACCTCGCCTATCACGTAAGTGGGGCCCGCAGCAAATGCCGAAGGGGGCTCAGCCATCAGGGAGCCGCTTGTCGCTGCCACTTGACCATGAACTCCCACAACAGTTGACAGCACCACCGCGCCAATAAAAACAGGTGTTTTCATAGAACATCTCCGCATTCTTTGGAAAAGAGAAAGCCAGGGGAAATGCCTTGACCGGATACAACACATCCTTTTGGAGCCCCGAAAAACTTCATCAGACGGCCCAACCCTTAGACCAAAGCCACTCCCCAGTTGCATTTGATTTGGGTCTTCCCGCCGCGCTGCCACCGCCTCAACTGCGCGCAGTGAGAACTGCAGACGAAAGCGTTTCTACTCCCAAAGCGCAAGTCAGTTCAATGAATTTCGGAAACGAGTCGAAGAATACAGCAACGCTAATTCTCAAAAAGAAGCTCCTTTGAATTATTCAGAAAATTGGAGCAAAAAACGATTACTTGGGATTATCTTCGCCGGAAAGGGACCCGCGTGACGCCCCACTTGCTTTGTTCGGCCCTTCCAAATGCAGCAACCTGGTTTCCAGTTCGCCCTCCTTCCGGGTGGCGCTCAATAGTTGGTCAGAGAATCCGTCCCGTTCTTGCTGCAGTTGTTCAACGAAAAAATCCTTGGCCCGGTTCGTGATTCGGAAAGGGGTCCATTCGGAATAGCACCCCGCATTCACCTGTCCCGGATTGAATCCCCCGGCGCGGCCTCGCCGGCAAGAATATCGCCCACGATGCTGTCATCGTTCTGCGGTCCGGTAATTTTGACCTCGCCCACCTTCAGTCCGTGACGGTAAATGTTCAAACGCTGGTCCACGGCCGGCATCTGGCCGACGGGAAACGTGATCACGACAAATTGCAGGTTGGAATTGACCCAAGCAATTCTCCCCTCCAAGCCCTGATCGGGAGTGATAATCAACTTTTGGCCGGAGGCATGCCGGCCGGCGGCGGCCGGAGCCGGAACGGCGTGGTCAGCCAAGGGTTTTCCCCGGGCGCAACCGGAAAGGAGCAGGAGCCCGGCCGGCAGCCACAAATAGAAAACACACCGCATCAGTTAAGTTAAGGCACGCGCCGCGGCGAAGGTCAATGTTTACTCCACCGCGGTTTCGAGTTTACGCGGATGCCGGGAGCAAACCCGGTCGAGTGCGTTCAGGAGCGAAACGACTTTTTCGCGCGTGCATTCACCCATCAGACAAACCTGCATCCAGTTCCTTCGGCGCAGATAGTCACTGTTGTAACTGAGCAAATATCCCGATTCCTGAACCAACGCGCCGATCTTCACCGAATTCATTTCCGGAGGCAGGGCGATCGTGACAACGGCGGGTGAGACGTCGCCGTGCGGAGCGATCAGTTCGAAGCCGAGCGCGGCGAGTTGGGCGCGCAAAAACGCACCCAGCTCCGTCAGATCGGCGAACCGCCGGTCCCAATCCACGTGCTTGACCGCCGCGTGCAGCGCATGAAGCAGGTTGGACGAAAAGGTGAACGGCACGCCGTTCTGCTCCGAATAGTAGCCGAGATCGATGTAACGCGGGAGCCGGTCCGGGGCCGGCGCAATCGGGTGATGGTGGAAGACCATGGACAACCCCGGGTAGGCCCGCAATCCCTTGCCGCTGGAACAGGTCGCCAGGAACACTCCCGTCAAATTCACGGGCATGGTGCCAATGGAACTGATGCAATCCAGGCACAACCGCGCCTGGAACTCCCCGCAGAGCGCCTTGAGAGCGTTCACGTCGTTGACGACACCCGTGGAAGTCTCGCAGTGCGCGCACCACAGCCAGCCCTGAGCCGGAGCACGCTCCAGAGCCTTTCGGACCCGGCCGCAATCCAGCGGGTGCCCCCAGGGAAATTCCAGGGCCTCGAAATCGAGCCCGAACCGCCGCGCCTCGTCGATCAGGCGGCTCCCGAACTCGCCGTTGCTCAACACAACACCGCGACGGTTCGACAGCAGCAGTTGCCCGCCGACGGCATCGTTCGCGAGCGTGCCCGAGCCGACCAGCAGTTGGACGTCCTTGGCGGCAACCAGGCCGCACAGGACCTTCTTTGCATCGCAAAAATCCTTGAGAAAGGTGTCCGCACGATGGGATTCGGGCGCCTGTTCGAATGCACGCCGCACCTCGCGCCGGACCGCGACCGGACCGGGAAGAAAATTGACGGCGCTCGGCTGGAAGGCGCGTGACGGGGACGACCGCAGGAACTCGCGCGCCGTCGATTCGAATGTTTCCAATGTGACATACATCGGCTGGAACTGCGCGTCGCCAACGCCGACGACGGGGCCGAACGGAATGAAGCCCAGATGTTGGTACAGTTTGAACTGACGGCTCGTTCCCGAGATGATCGCCAGGTCGTAGCCCTTCTCGATCCCATGCTGCCAGAGCAGGGCCAGAATCCCCTGCAAAACCTGGGCCCCGCGAAACTTCCTTTCAACCGCCAGCAGCCGGATTTCACAGATCCGCCGGCCCGAGGGCAGGTAGGAATCCAGATGTTCCAGCTTTTGGTCGAGTGAGAAAGGCCGGTCCCCGCGCACCGCGAGCATGCCTGCCAGTTTCCGGCCGGAGAGGCAGATCAAATACGTGTTCTGCGCATGGAATTTGTCCACCAATCGATGCGCCGGCGAAGGCTGGTGCTGGGGGATCTCTTCGACGAACGTCCTGTAGTTCAGCCGATGAATCTCCTCGAATTCCCAATCCTCGCTCGCGAACTTGAATACAAGCGGTTGTCGTGAACTCATAAATGGAATCGGTCGGATTTCGGGTCACCGGGGCGTCGGGCCGCCATCTGCGAAATCTCCTCCAGGAGATTCCTGCGGTGGGCGACCAGGACGAGCCCGGCCAGGGCGGAGATCAAAATGATCTTGGCCGGGTTGCCGCCGAGCAACAGGCAGGCCAACGGCAGGGATGCGAGCGCGCACAACCCAGGGAGCGTCACCCGGCGAAAAGCGGTCATCAGGCACAGAGCCAGCGCCGCGTACGTCAGCGCCAACTGCGAATCGTAAACCAGGAGCGCCCCCAGCGCCGTCGCCATGCCTTTGCCCCCGTGAAAACGCAGTTGAACGGGCCAGATGTGACCGGCCGTCACCGCCAGCATGGCCATCGCCACCAGACGGGCGTCGGACGTGAAATGTTCCGCCGTGAAGACCGCCACGGCGCCTTTGCTGAAATCAAACGCCAACGTCAGAAAAAACCCCGGCCTGCCCAGGATGCGACCGACGTTTCTCGCGCCGACGCTGCCGCTTCCGATCTCACGGATGTCCTTGTCGGCCAGCATCCAGACCAGATAATAACCCATGGTAAGGCAGCCAAGGAGATAGGCAAAAAGACAGAGGCCACCCGCTTGGTTCCAGTTCGCGGAATGGAAGTTTTCAATCCACAACATAACGTTGTTCGGCCAACCGATCATCGACGTTCCCGCCCGCTGCCCACTGGCTCATGCTAGCTTCCTGCCGGGCGCGGTCGAAGCAAAAAAACTGCCCCCCCCATCGATGCTTCAGTCATCACCCGGCATAATCCAACTCGGCCATACATTAATCAGGTGTGCGGCCTGGGTGCGAGAATTATTTTCGCCCGCTCCCGCCGCAGCCGGCATCGGGGCGGCGACGGCCCGTCGCCACCCCGATCTCGCCACGTCCATAAATTGGCCTCGGCCCCCCGACCCGCTCACCCCCTGCCCTTCGCAAACTCCACAAAGTTCTTCAGCAACCGCAGGCCGACCTCCTGGCTCTTCTCCGGGTGGAACTGGGTTGCAAACACATTGCCCCGCCAGACCGACGACGCAAACGCATCGCCGTAGGTCGTGCGCGTGGCGATGATCGATGGATCATCCGGTTTCGGAAAGAAACTGTGGACGAAGTACACGTAGCTGCCGTTTGCGATTCCCCGGTACAGCGGGCACGCGTCCCCGACCTTCTCGATCTGGTTCCAGCCGATCTGCGGTATCTTCAGTCCGCGGCCTTCGTGAAAACGAACGACCTTGCCCTGAAAAACGGAAAGTCCCGCCGCACGACTGTTGAATTCTTCGCTCTTCTCGAACAGGGCCTGATAGCCCACACAGATTCCAAGAAACGGGGCTCCGCCGTCAATGAACCGCTTGCACGCTTCGAGCAGCTTCTGCCTCTCCAAAGCCTGAATGCAGTCGTCGAACGCCCCGACACCTGGAAGCACCACCGCCCCGGCATCGGCCAGGTCCCCGGGCTCGCGCGCCACTCGCACCTCCGCGCCGACTTTGAGCAGCGCCTTATGCACGCTGCGCAGGTTCCCGGAACCGTAATCGATGAGCGCAATCACATGCAGAGATTAAAACGAGCCGGGCCACCTTGCAACCAGCGGGTTCGGCTGACACTTTCTTGGCCTTTTTAATAACATAGGATGGTTAGCGTTCTCCTCCACGAAAATCCATAAATCCTCAGACCGGGCCGCACGGGGACACCGAGTGGGGTCGCGCCGGAATGGCTTCCGGCGGCGGGCGGGTCGTTCGGAAATTGGAAAGGCAGTCTTTATGGAAGCTCTTGTTGAAACAAAATTGCCGTTGGCACTCCAGACCCTGCCGGGAGATGACGTTCGCCAGATTCTGTGGCGCTTTACGGACAAATACGAGTTGCAGATGCTCGTGCAGTCCGCCCGGGGGGTGGCGCGCGGGCCTGTGGCGCGGCTGGTCGCGAGCGGCGCCCGCAATTCCCACGATTGGACAGACGAAAAGGCCTCGCTCCTTCCCGCCTTCGATGAAAGCGGCATCACCGCGGCGTTCCTGGATCCCGAGCACGGCGGGTACATTGCCGGGCCGAAAAACTTTGTGCTTGCGCTGATCGCTTTTGAATTGTCCTGGGTGGATGCCGGGGCCGCCACGTGCAGCCTGGCCGGCAACCTGGGCCTCGCGCCCGTCCACGAGCGCGGCACCCCCGTGCAGCGCGCGACGTACCTCGCCGGCGCCGCGCCCGTCAAACCGGGGGAAAACCGCCGGCAAATCCGCGCCGCCTTCGCGCTCACCGAACCCCTGCCCTTCGTCGGCGTCGAAACGGGCCTGCTCGCCGGCAAGGTCCGCGTCGCCGAATGGCAGGACGGACGGGAACCCGTGCTGCAGGTCGAGAAACGCGGCCGGTTCATCACCAACATGGCGTTCGCCAATGTCGTCACCGCCGCCGTGGACTCCGACGATAAGCGCATCAAGGGCAGTTGCATGGTGATCCTCGAGGAAGGGGATCCGGGCACCTGGGACCGCGGAACGGCCACGAAGAAACTCGTCCATCAGCTTTCCTCGACCACGGATCCGGTTTTCAATCTCCGCGTGCCCGCCAGCCGCATCGTCGGCGGTTACTCGGTCAAGGACGGCGTGATTGTCCCGAATTATTCGCACGGCGAAATCATCGAAACCGTCTTCCGCCGCACCCGCGTGACCGTGGGCCTGATGACTTCCGCGAAACTGCTTTCGGCGATCGAGCCGGTCATTCTGTATCAACGCCGGCGGTTCCGGGGCGGCGAAGGAGGTCCCGGCACGCCGCGGTATGAATTGGGCCTGCAGCAGAAGCAGGACGCATTGCATCGGCTCGTGGACGTCTGGGCTGCGGGCGAGGCCGGCGCGTCGCTGGGCTTTGCCGCCGCCCGGCTGTTCGACGAAATGGATCCGCTGGAGAAGCACAAGGACCAGTGGCTCGCGGAAAAACAATTGACCGGGCGTGCTGCGTTCAAGGAATTATCGGGCAAACACCAGGATGCCCTCGAATTGATCCAACTCCACGCGCGCTCCGCAGGCGAACGCGAATCCGCCCGCGCCGCGAAACTGGAGTCCGATCCGCTCGTGCGCTTCGCGATGCTCGATTCGGTCGCCAATGTCCTCTGCCCCGCCTGCAAATTATGGAACACCGGCCAGGGCGCCAACATGATGCGCGAAGCCGTCAGCCTCATGGGCGGCTACGGTGTGACGGAGGATTGTCCCGGGTTCCTCGGACAGAAATGGATGGATGCCCAGCTCGAAGCCACTTATGAAGGTCCCGAGGCGGTCCAACGCCTTCAACTTTCCGTCACGATGACCCATGAACTGTTCCTGGCGCAGTTCAGGCAATGGATCGCCGACCTGAAACGCATCGCGTCCGATCGCCCGGGAACCGGCGCCTGCACGCTCGGAACCGCCATGCAATTGTGGCTCTGGACCCTCCTCCACGTGCGGGCGGCGGCCGACGCCGACGGCGCGAAACTCTATCATAAGACACGCCAGGGAGTGACTTTCCCGCTGGCCGATGCGCTCTGTTGGCTGCTCGCGGCCCGGCAGTTCATCCTGGATGTCCTGGAACTGGAAGCCAAAGGCGCCGAAGACCCCGGTCTGGCCGGGACGGCGGCGTTTTTCACCGACCTGTGCCATGTCCAATGCGCCCGAGCCGCAGGCGAGGTGGGCCGCATCTGCGCCGAAACCGTCCACGGCCACAACCGGCATCCCGCGTGGGACGAGGCTGCTTGCCACGCCTGCTACCAGTCGGAGGAACTGGACGCACTCGAAGGCATTATCCCCGGCATCGCCGGCGCCGCGCGCGCGGTGTGCGATGTCGCGGAAGGGGATCAGGCGCATCCCTTCAAGGCCGGCCCGTGCCCCCAATTCGACGGCCTCGAGGCGTTCGTCCGGTTGCGCACGAAACTTGACGGCTGCCTCACCGGTTGCCGCCTCGCCAAGGACCGCGCCGCCGAGGCATTGACCAAAGTCATGACCCGCGAGGCATTGGATTATCCGGCGTGAACACAAAAAGGTGGCGGAGGATGAAACGATATGAAGCCGCAGGGCCAATTCATTCGGGGTGGCGACGGCTCGTCGCCAGTCAGCTTCCAAAACCAAAGCGACACCGGGGGACGAGGCCGTCCCCACCCCTTCATGAATTGGCCCTGATGAAGACGTTAGATTCCCAGAGCCTTCACCGAACGATGAACCGAAACAAATTTGCAAATGCCGCAGCCAGTATCAGAAACCCCGGTTACTGACCGCCCGAGCATGGACGCAGACGTCGTCTGCGTCGGCTTCGGTCCTGCAACGGCGGGTTTTCTCGCGACGCTGTCCAGGCAGCTTGTCAATGCCGACGGCTCGCCTGCGGTCGAAAGCGCCGTTCTCCCCGGCATGCCGCCGCAGGTGCTCTGCTACGAACGCGCGGAGGACATCGGTTTCGGCGTGTCGGGTGTGGTGACTCGCGCGCGAGCCCTGCGCGACACCTTCCCTGGGATTGACAATGCCGGCATTCCCATGGCCGCGCCGGTGTCGTCCGAGAAGGTGGTTTATCTGCTCGATCCCTTCGGCGCAAGCCGGCGCGCGCCAACGTTGCGCATCGCGGATGCGTGCATTCGCGCGTTCAAAGGATTGCTCCCGTTCAAGAATCACGCGCTGGAACTTCCGTGGACGCCCGGCTTCCTGCACAAACGCGGCGGCCTGGTGCTTTCGTTGGGCCAGTTTATGCAATGGGTCGGCGCCCAGGTCCAAAACTCGGGAACCGTTCAACTCTGGCCCGGCGCGCCGGTGTCCGAGGCGTTAATCGAGGAGAACAAGGTTCTTGGCGTCCGTTTGCTCGATCAAGGCGTGGACAGGAAAGGGCGGCCCGCCGAGGGTTTCACACCCGGCATGGACGTCCGCGCAGCTCTGACCGTCGTGGGGGACGGCCCGACCGGCCCGGTCGGCCGGCAGATCGACGCCCATTTCGGCATGCCGGACGGCCATCACACCCGGGATTGGGCCGTCGGCATGAAGTTCGTTGTGGATTTGCCGGAAGGCACGCCGCTGGAGACGGGCACCGTTCTGCACACGCTCGGATATCCGGAACCCGAGATCTTCGGCTTCTTATACGTGCATCCGGACCGTGTCGCGTCGCTCGGCATTTTTGTGCCGTCCTGGTTCGACAGTCCCGTGCGCACCGCATACCAGTATCTGCAGCATTGGATGTTGCACCCGTATCTGTGGCGGTATCTCAACGGGGCCAGTTTGCGCTCGTGGGGCGCCAAGACACTGGGCGAGTCGGGGCGCCGCGGCGAACCCCACCTCGTGGGCGACGGCTACGCGCGCATCGGCGAGGGCAGTGGCAGCACGAACGTCCTCACCGGTTCCGGCGTGGATGAGGCGTGGGCCACCGGCGTCCAACTGGGGGAAGCCGTGGTTGAATTGATGAGGGCGAAAAAGCCGTTCACGAGGCAAAATCTCGAGGAAACCTACGTGAAACGCCGGCGCGCGAGCTGGGTCGAACGGGAAGCTCACGTGGCCGAAGCGTCCCGTGATGGCTTTCAGAAAGGCGTCGTCCGCGGCCTGCTCGGCATGGCGCTCGCCGGGTTGACGAACGGCCGGTGGACGTTGAGAAGCCAACCCCTGCCGCCATGGAAACGCATTCCCACGTTGGAGGAGTACTACGAGGGCAGAATCCCGGCAGGGGAAATCCGGCAGTTGCAGATGGAATGCTCGCAGGCAGGCAGGTCATTGCATGGCGAGCTGATGCGGCGCTGTGGCTGGCCCGCGATTCCTTACGACGGACAATTGCTGATGTCGCACCAGGATGCGCTGCTCGTCGGCGGCAAGGTGCAGGCCCCCTCAGGTTATGCCGATCACGTCGTTTTTCTTTTCCCGGAGCTGTGTGAGAAATGCGGCGCGAAAGTCTGCATCGAACTCTGCAGCGGCCAAGCGATCGCGCCCGGCGAAGGCGGCGTGCCGTCCTTCGACCGCGAGAAATGCGTGCATTGCGGCGCGTGTCTTTGGAACTGCTCGCAACCCGTCCCCGGCAACCCCGATCGCACGAACATCGCGTTCCGCGCCGGAACGGGAGGACTTCATTCGGCAATCAACTGATCTGTATGAGCATCCCCTATCAAATCGTCGTCTGCGGCAGCATCGTGCCGGACCCCCTGCAAACGCTGGAGCCGGTGACCGGCCCGGCGGGTCCGGCATTGAAGAACGAGATGCTGCTGCCCGCCGTCCTCGACCCCTGGGCCGGCCACGCGCTTTACGAGGCGGCGCATCTGGCCAAAAACGCGCCCGGCAGCAAAGTCTGGCTCGTCAGCCTCGGCCCCAAAGCCAGGCTCCAGCAGGTCATGATGACAGTTGCTCAGAAGGTGCCGTTCGAGTTGATCGCCCTGGACGGCCCTGCCGGCGGATTCACGGACGCCTACGAAACCGCCGCGGCGCTCGCCGATGCCATCGCCGCGATTCCCGGGCTTGATAAATCGAAGTTGCTCGTGTTCGGCGGGTGGGAGTCCGCCTCGCGCGGTGCGGGCGCCACGATGCAGGTCGTCGGCGAACGCCTGGGCATTCTGGACCAGTTTCAGGGCGTGGACCAATTGAAGGTCGCCGCCGACGGATCGCTGGAAATCCTGGAGCGCGTCGAAGGCGGCAAACATCAGGTTTCACGCTGCGCCGCCCCGCCTGCGCTGCTCGGCTGGGCCACAGGCAATCTGCCGGAACCCAGGAACAATCCCCAGGTCGGCATGGCGAATATGCGCTCCGTCATGCCGGCTTTGCAGAAGGCAAAGGCAGTGAAGCTGACCGCGGACGGGGTTACGTTCGCCGGCGTCAGCCTGCCGAAACAGCTTCGGCAGACCCAGGTCGTCAAAGACGCCCCGCCGGAGGCCATTGCGAAGGAAATTGTGGAATGGATCAAGAAATAGGAAATGCCGCGAGCCGCAACAGAATGGTCTATGGAAACAATTCTTTTCCTCGCACACACGGAAGCTGACGGTTCTCTCGCCAGGGCGGCGCTGGAAGCCCTGGGCGGAGCAAAAGCTCTCAACGAAACGCTCGACGGTTCGACGCTCGTGGCAGGGTTGATGGGCCAGGACGTGCAACCGGCGGCCAACCAGATCGCCGGTTCCGGCGCGGTGAAGTTCTTCGGTGTCACCGGCCTGGATTTTGCCCAGTCGCGCTACTCCACGGACTCAATCGCTGCCGAGTTGCTCGTGAAGACGGCGCAAGCCACGGTCGTCATCGCGCCCGCCACTTCCCGTTTCGCCCGTTGTCTTGCCGGGGTGGCTCAGCGCGTGGGCGGACGCGCGGAGACGCATGTCACAGGATTGAGCGCCCAGGGCGGCAGGATCACTGTCAACCGATGGTATTACCGTCAGCGCATGGAAGCGTCACTCGAGCGCGCGCACCGCCCCTGGTTCATCCTCATGGATCCCGGGAGCCAACCCGCATGGCAGGGCGCCGGGGGCAACGCCTCCGTGAGAGCCGTGCCGGCCACCCTGCCTGAGTCCGCCAAGCGAACCACCGTCACCGGATTCCGCGAGCCGGTTGCCGATGCGCAAACCATCCATCCGGATGCCGCGTTGCTGTTCGTTTCCGGGGCGGGTTGGACGAAAAAGCAAGCCGACGGCCAAACGCACGTGCCGGAGGCGGGGAAACACATTCTCAACTTTCTCAAACTCAGCGGCGCGTCCCTGGGCAGCAGCAAATCGCTCGTGGACCAGAGCGGCGAAGGCCAGGACGTGCTCCCGTTCCTGTCGCACCTGAACCAGATCGGCCAGACCGGTTCGACCCCACGCCATGCGAAAGGCCTCAGCACCTGTTGTCACGGGGAGGAACCGCACACGGTCGGCTGGCGATTCATCAGCGAGCGGCGGGCAATCAGCCTCGACCCGAATTGCGGCTGGGCGCGCGGCAAGGCCGATGTCCTTTACGTCGCCGACGCGTTCCAGGTGATGGCAAAGGTGAACGAACTGCTGGCGTCGGAACGCCCGTCGTCGAAATAGAAGCCGCGCCCTGGGTACCACGACGGGCGGCTCGCCCGTGGCATCCGGCCACTGGCCGGGCGGAAGACCGAAGGCCGTCCATCCATCATCCCGCCCTGATTCGCCAATGCGGGTTCTCCGTTCCGGCGGCCCAGTCGCCCGCCGGCACAGGCTGGCAGCTTGTTGCTACCCATGCCTTGCTGCGCCTCCCAATTCACGCTCTGTTTTCAGCCGCAACTGCCCGCAGGCGGCGTCGATGTCGCCGCCCTTCTCATGGCGCAGCGTCGCGGTGACCCTTTGCTTCTCCAGCGCGGCCAGAAAGTTTTCCTGCGCTTTCTCCTCCGGCCGTTTCCACGGCAACCCTTCCACCGGGTTGTAGGGAATCAGGTTGACCTTGGCGTGAAGCCTGCGCGCGAGCGCCGCCAGTGGTTTGATCTGGTCCAGCCCGTCGTTCACCCCCGCGATCAGGATGTATTCCAGCGTGATCATCCGCCCCTTCTTTGCCTGGTAATACCCGCACGCGGCGGACAATTCGGCGAGCGGATATTTGCGATTGACCGGCATGATTCTGCCGCGCGTCTCGTCCGTCGCGCCGTGCAGCGAAATTGCCAGTCGGAATTGCAGCGGTTCATCGGCCAGACGGCGGATTTGCGGCGCGAGGCCGCTGGTGGACAGGGTGATCTTTCGCGCGCCGAGTCCCCCGCCCCACGGCGCGTTCAGGATCTTCAGCGCCTTGAGCACATGATCGTAATTCGCCAGGGGTTCGCCCATGCCCATGACGACCAGATTGTCCACCAGGCGTTGGGGAGGCGCCGGCGGCAGGCGGCGGGTTGCAAGTCCGGTGTCGTCTGACGTGCCCTCGTCAACCCGCGACGCCGAACGTTCGGAACGACTCCATCGCTCCACGGCCAGCACCTGCTCCACGATTTCATCGGGGCTCAAATTCCGCTTCCATCCGTCCAGCCCGCTCGCGCAGAATTTGCAGCCGTAAGCGCATCCCACTTGCGTCGAAACACAGAGGGTGTGGCGATCGCTGTCGTCGCCGCACAGCGCGGGGTTGGCCGGGATCAGGACGGTTTCGACGAGTGAATGGTCCTGCAAACGCCAGAGAAACTTCTGGGTCGTATCGCGCGATCCTTGCCGGCGGACCAGATCGAACGGGCGCAGCGAGAATTCGTCGCGGAGCCTTGCGCGCAGCGCCCCGGGCAGGTTCGTCATCGCGTCCCAGTCCGTTGCGCGGCGGACGTAAAGCCAGTCGAGCAGTTGCGGGACGCGATAAACCGGCTCGCCCCAGGCTTCGAACCGGGCCTGCAATTCTTCCAGCGTGAACGATCGGACGTCGGCTGACACGGAACCACTGTAGGCCGGCGTGAGGCGCAATCCAAGTGCAACTCCGGCGCATCCCAATGGCTGGGGTGGCGACGGCTCGTCGCCAGGATCCTTTGAGTTTCTGTAAGCTGACTGGCGACGAGCCGTCGCCACGCCCGTATCGCCGCCTTGAGGAATCAGCCCTGCCTCGGCAGGTAGTATTTCTCCGCGTATTCCTTCACCATCCGCTCGGTGGTGAATCGCGGCACGACGGTGACCATGGCGCGTCGAATGCGCTGGATCCACTGCCGCGGGATGCCCTGGGCATCGCGATTGAAGAAGAGCGGGACGACCTGTTCCGTCAGCGTGCGATACAGGTTGGCGCTGTCCACCCGGTCCTGCTCCTCGACCGAGTCCGCGTGGGCGTCCTCGCCGATCGCAAATCCGTTCGTGCCGTCGTAGCCTTCGCGCCACCAGCCGTCGAGGATGCTGAGGTTCAGGCAGCCGTGGCAGCCGGCCTTCATGCCGCTCGTGCCGGAGGCTTCCAACGGGCGGCGCGGGTTGTTGAGCCAGACATCGCAGCCGGACACCATCTGGCGCGCGACGTGGATGTCGTAATTCTCGATGAACACGAGGCTGCCCTGGAAATCGCTGTATTTGCTGAGATGAATGATCTGCTGGATGTAACGCTTGCCGTCGTCGTCCCGCGGATGCGCCTTGCCCGCGAACACGAACTGCACCGGCCGCGCCTTGTCGCGGGTCAGGCGGACGATGTTCTCGATCTGCTGGAAAATGAGCGGCGCGCGCTTGTAAGTGGCGAACCGGCGGCCGAAACCGATCGTCAACGCGTCGCAATTCAGAAGCGAGTCAAAGACGATGTAATCGCCGTGCGCCAGACGCTGGCCCTGGATCAACAGGCGGCGGCGGCAGAATTCGACGAGCTCGCGGCGCAATTTGTATCGCAACGCCCAGAGTTCCTCGTCGGAAATGAATTCCGGATCGGCGATCTTCTGCCAGAATTCAGGCGAGTTGATCCGGCTGGACCAGTCGGAAGCCGCAGGCTCCGGCGACGTGGCGGCCTGGCCCGAATGCTCCGCAAACTTTTGCCGCCAGAACCGGCGAACCGGCCCTTTCATCCATCCGAGCAAATGAATGCCGTTGGTGATGTGGCCGATGGGGACCTGCTCGGCGGTTTTGTCGGGATACAGCGATTTCCACATGTGTCGGCTGACGCTGCCGTGGAGCTCGCTGACGGCGTTTGCGGCGCGCGACAATTTGAGCGCCAGCACGGTCATGCAGAAAGGTTCGCTTTCGTTCTTCGGGTCCACCCGGCCCAAAGCCATGATGTGGGAAAATGGCGTCCCCAGTTTCGTGCGGAATTCGTGCAGCGCATAATCCACCAGGGTAGGCGTGAACCGGTCGTGGCCCGCCTCGACCGGGGTGTGGGTGGTGAAGATGCATTCGGCCTTGGTCTGGGCGATGGCGTCGTGGAAGCTTTTTCCGGCGGCCATCTTTTCGCGAACGAGCTCGAGCGTGAGAAAGGCCGCGTGGCCTTCGTTCATGTGAAACACCGAGGGTTGCACGCCCAGGGCGCGCAACAGGCGCACCCCGCCGATCCCCAGCAGCACCTCCTGCATGATCCGCGTGGTGCTGTCCCCGCCATAAACCCGCAGTGTCAGGTCGCGGAAATGCTGTTCGTTCTGCGGCAGGTTGGTGTCGAGCAAATAGACCGGAACACGGCCCACGTTCACGCGCCAGACGCGGAAGGAGACCCGGTGCATGTCAATCTCGACCTGGCACACCAGGGGCTCGTCCTTCTTGGCGGGGTTCATCACCGGCTCGATCGGCAGGTTTTTAGGGTCCAACAACGTGTAATACTCCGTCTGCCAGTTGTTCGAATCGATGGCCTGCTGGAAATAGCCTTCGCGATAGAAGAGGCTGATGCCGATGAAGCCCAAGCCGAGATCGCTGGCGGACTTGGCGTGGTCTCCGGCCAGAACCCCGAGGCCGCCGGCCGCGATGGGCAGCGTTTCATGAAAGCCGAACTCCGCCGAGAAGTAGGCCACGGGATTGCGGTGAAGCGACGGGGCATGTTGATGGCCCCACGTGGTCAGATCGGCCAAATAAGCGTCGAAAGCCCGGAGCACTGCGCGGACGTTCCCCGCCAGATAAAGGTTCTGAAGCCGGGCGCGGAGTTCGGAATCCGAAACTTCGTGCAGAATGGCCACTGCATTGTGATACAGGTTCATCCAGCAACGCGGGGAGAGCTCGGCAAAAACCTCCTGGGCGTCCTGGTCCCACGTCCACCAAAGGTTCCGTGCCAGCACGTGCAGCCCCTCTGTCAGTTTCGTCAGTTCTTCACTCGTCAGCGGTTTATTCGACATAACTTCTCGGTCTCGCTCTACTCCGAACTTCCCGTTCCGTCGCGGTTTACGGTACAAAACCCGCCGCGGACATCGCAAATACATTTCCCATTATCAACCGCCACGCTAGGATGCCGCCACCGGAACAAGACGATGCGAAGCAGTTTTTCAGCCAAGCCGGCTCCGCGAGAATGGATTTTCCCCGAAAGGGGCGCCTTATGAAAAAGTACCGCCACGTGCTCGCGATCGGCATCCAGAACAACCTGACGTACCGGTTCAATTTCCTGGCGCGGACGCTCTTCGGGTTCATTCCACTGCTCGCCATGCTCTACCTGTGGCGGACGATTTATTCCGGCAAAGGGCCCGGAGCCAGCATCGGCCCCTATACGTATGCGGAAATGGTCTCCTACTACCTTCTCGCCTCGATCGTCGATGCGCTGACGGCGGTGAATGAAGACGACTGGCAAATCGCCGCCGACATCAAGGATGGCAATATCAGCCAGTTTCTGGTCAAGCCAATCGATTATCTCACGTACCGGCTTTGCCTGTTCTTCTCCGGCCGGATGACCTATCTGGCGGTGGCCGCGGCGCCCCTGGCGGTGTTCGTTCTTTGTTTTCACCATTACTTCGTGGTGCCCCACGGCGGGGTCCAAGTCGGGCTGTTCCTGGCCTCGTGCGCCTTGACAGCGCTGCTCCAGTTCTTCATGTCCTATGCCATGGCGATGCTGGCGTTCTGGGTGCTGGAGGTTTCGACGTTTATTTTCATCCTGTTCGCGTTCGAATACATCGCCAGCGGACATTTGTTCCCTCTGGATATTTTGCCACCGGCCGTCGAACGGCTGCTGTATTTCACCCCCTTCCCGTACCAGCTCTACTTTCCGGTCGCCGTTTACATGGGCAAGGTGGCCGGTCCCGCGCTGGCGCAGGGGCTGCTGATCCAGGTTGCCTGGGTCGTCGGGACCTACCTCCTCGCGCGCTTCGCCTGGAACCGCGGCATCCGGAAATACGCCGCCGCGGGAGGATGACACCATGAAGACAGACCCCGATGGGCACAAGCCGGAAGCAGGGATCCCGCATCCTGAATCCCGCGTCCCATCCTCCGCCCCCGTCCGCCGGCCCTCGACCCTCGTCCGGTATCTTGGCATCTATGCCGCGCTCTGGAAAAACTCGGTGATGCGGGAAACCATGTTCAAGACAAACTTCCTCCTCTGGATCCTGGTCGAGTTCCTCTGGTTCGGCCTGCAGCTCTGCTTCATCAGTGTGCTGTATCTGCACACGGATCGAATCGGGACCTGGACGAAATGGGAGGTGGTGATGCTCGTCGGCGCCAGCCATTTCATCCAGCAAACGTTTCAGGCGTTTTTCCTGGTGAATTGCACGAACCTTTCCGAACTCGTCCGCACCGGAAAATTCGACTTTCTCCTGCTGCTGCCCGTGAACACCCGCTTTGTGGTTTCGCTCCGGCAGGTGGATCTCGGCGCGTTTGTCAACGCGGGTTCCGGCGTGGCCGTGATGGTCTATGCCGCCCGGCAACTGCATCTGACACCGACCGTCCTGCACGTGCTCGGCTTCCTCGCGCTTTGCGCGGCGGGAATCCTGATCCATTACTCGCTGATGTTCCTCCTGGCGGCCATCAGCTTCTGGACCGTCCGCGCCCAGGGCATCGTGTGGGGTTACTACAACCTGTTCAACATCGCGCGCATGCCGGACGAGGCCTTTCAGGGCGTGTTCCGGGCCGTGTTCACGTTCGCGCTGCCGATGCTGCTGGTTTCCAATGTGCCCGTGCGGCTGTTGGTGGACAAGCTGTCTTCGCCGGGACCGATCCTCCTCCTGGTTCTGATGAGCGGCGCCTGCTTCGCCGTCTCCGAGCTGGGCTGGCGCGCCTCCATCCGCCGCTACACCAGCGCGAGTTCCTGATCAGCGCTGATGCGGTCTCCGGTTCCGCTTGACCCTGAGTTGCGCGATGGATTGGGCCAGCGCGGCGTGCACCCTCGCGGCTTCCTCGTCGTCCAGATGCTCCGCGAGCCGGGCCTCCGCGCGGCGGCGCGCCTCCTCGGCCTTCGCCTCGTCGATGTTGTCCGCAGCCACCGCCATGTCGGCCAGGACCGCCACGCGATCGCCGGTGATTTCCACAAAGCCTTCGCCGACCGCCAGGAAATAATCCTGGCCGTCCTTGCGCGCGATGATCTCGCCTGGAACGATTTGCGTCATGAGCGGAACGTGCTGCGGATAAACGCCCATCTCGCCTTCCACGCCCGGCAACGTGACCATCTCCACGTCTTCGGAATAGACTTTCGCGTCCGGCGTGACGATTTCCAGTTTAAGAGTTGCGGCCATCGATCCTTTCAAATGCAAGCTTCGAGACTTGAAATCAAGCGGCGCGTGGTCAGCTTTCTTTAATCTCGTCTATTCCGCCCTTCATGTAAAAGTTCTGCTCGGCCACCTCATCGTGTTTGCCTTCGAGGATCTCTTTGAATCCGCGGACGGTCTCGGCCACCGGCACCTGCTTGCCCGACCGGCCGGTGAACACTTCCGCAACCGAGAACGGCTGGCTCAGAAACCGCTGAATCTTGCGGGCCCGAAACACCGCGAGCTTGTCGTCGGGCGACAATTCGTCCATGCCGAGAATGGCAATGATGTCCTGCAGATCCTTGTAGCGCTGCAACACGCGCTGCACCCCGCGGGCAACGTCGTAGTGTTCCTGGCCGACAATTTCCGGCGCCAGCGCGCGCGAGGTCGAGGACAACGGATCCACGGCGGGATAAATTCCCAGCTCGGCGATGGACCGCTCCAACACGATCGTCGCGTCCAGGTGCGCGAACGTGGTCGCGGGCGCCGGGTCGGTCAGGTCGTCCGCCGGCACGTACACCGCCTGGAACGAGGTGATGGAACCTTTCTTGGTCGAGGTGATGCGCTCCTGCAAATCGCCCATCTCGGCGGCGAGAGTCGGCTGGTAACCGACGGCGCTCGGGGTGCGGCCCAGCAGGGCGGACACCTCGGAACCCGCCTGTGAGAAACGGAAAATGTTGTCGATGAACAGCAGCACGTCCTGGTTCTTGACGTCGCGGAAATATTCCGTCACCGCCAGGGCGGACAATGCCACGCGAAGGCGCGCGCCGGGCGGCTCGTTCATCTGCCCATAGACGAGGCCGATCTTGGAACCGGGCACAATGATCGGAAGTCCGTTGGCTCCCCTTTTTGGGTGGCCTTTCTCGTCCTTCTCCACCTTGATGACACCGGCCTCGATCATTTCGTTGTAGAGGTCGTTGCCCTCGCGGGTGCGCTCGCCCACGCCCGCAAACATCGAGATGCCGCCGTGGAGTTTCGCGATGTTGTTGATCAATTCCATGATGACGACGGTCTTGCCGACGCCGGCGCCGCCGAATGCGCCGACCTTTCCGCCCTTCAAGAAAGGGCAGATCAAGTCGATCACCTTGATGCCGGTCGTCAACAGCTGCGGGTTCGTGGACTGATCGATCAGGGGCGGCGCGGGACGGTGGATCGGGTCGTACTGATCGGCCTTGACCGGACCCTGTTCGTCCACCGGCTCGCCCACCACGTTGAACACGCGGCCCATGACGGCCTCGCCCACCGGCATGGAAATGGCCTTGCCGGTGTCGAGGACTTCGTAGCCGCGCTTGAGTCCCTCGCTGGAGCCCATGCAGACCGTGCGCACCCAGTTGTCGCCCAGATGCTGCTCCACCTCGAGCGTCTGTTTGGATCGGGCGTGGCCGGGAACCTCGAACTCCACCGTGAGCGCGTTGTAAATGGCGGGGAGCTGGCCGGGAAACTCGACGTCCACGACCGGCCCGATGACTTGGACGATTTTGCCTTTGTTCATGCGTTAAGAGGTGAGAGTTGAAATTTCGAATTTGAAATCGCGCGCAGCGCCTAACCCACCGCCATCGCGGCGCTGGAGATTTCCAACAGTTCCTTGGTGATGTTCGCCTGGCGCAGCTTGTTGTATTCCAGCGTCAGGTCCTTGATCAGTTGTTTGGCATTGTCGGTGGCGTTCTTCATCGCGACCATGCGGGAGCTTTGCTCGCTCGCCTTGGCTTCCAATAAAATCTGGTAAACCTTGAAATTCAAATAGTGCGGCAGCAATGCGCCGAGCACCTTGCCCGCTGACGGCTCGAACAGGAATTCCGTCGAACCACCCGCCAGCGGCTCCGGCGACGCATCAGCCTGGGCTCCCGCGGCGACGGGCATGATCTTTCCAATCGGCAGCATCGGCACCACTTCCGGCCGCTGGACCAGGATGGAAGTATAGTTCGTGAACAGGACGTCCACCCGGTCCACTTCGCCCTTGATGAACAAGTCCTGCGCGAACTTCGAGATCGCGCGCGCCTCGCCGAACGACGGCGTGTCCTTGTAAGTGAACTCCGCGGCCAACCGCCGCCGGGTCCGCGCCACGAATTGGGAAGCCTTGCGTCCTGCGGTGACGTAAATCGTCGTCGCCTTGTCGAATTTGGCCGCTTCGCGCAGCAGGTTGCTGTTCAAGGCGCCGCACAAGCCCTTGTCGGTGCTGACCACGATGACACAGCGTTTTGTCCCCTCGCGCTGTTCGAGCAGCGGATGCGTGAAATCGCCCGGGTCCTTCGTCACTTCCGCCAGCACCCGGTTCATCAGGGTGGCATAGGGACGCCCCCCCAGCGCCGCCTGCTGGGCCCTGCGCATTTTGGCCGCCGCCACCATCTGCATCGCCTTGGTGATCTGGGCGGTGTTCCTGACCGACTTGATGCGCCGGCGTATGTCGCGTGTGCTGGGCATTATCGGTACGTCTGTTTGAACTCCGTCACCGCCGCCTTCAAATCCGCGATCAGCGCGTCGCTCAGCGCCTTTTCCTTGGCAATCTTCGCCATCAATTCCATTCTCCGGCTCGAAAGATAATCCGTCAGCTTGGCCTGGAAATCCTTGATCCGGTCCACCGCCACGTCGTCCATGAACCCGTTCTGGACGGTCCAGAGAATCGAAGCCTGCACCTCCACCGGGATCGGGTTGTATTGCGGTTGCTTGAACACCTCCACGATGCGCTTGCCGCGATCGAGTTGCGCCTGCGTCTTGGCATCGAGATCGGAACCGAACTGCGCAAACGCGGCGAGTTCGCGAAATTGCGCGAGATCGCCTTTGATCCGGCCGGCCACCTGTTTCATCGCCTTGATCTGCGCCGCCGAGCCGACGCGCGACACGGAAAGACCCACCGAGATGGCCGGGCGCACGCCTTGATAGAACAAGTCGGTTTCGAGGTAAATCTGGCCGTCCGTGATCGAAATAACGTTGGTCGGAATGTAGGCCGAAACGTCGCCCGCCTGCGTTTCGATGATCGGCAGGGCCGTCAGGGAACCGTTGCCGAACTTTTCACCCACGCGGGCGGACCGTTCCAGCAGACGGCTGTGCAGGTAGAAGACATCGCCGGGATACGCCTCGCGGCCCGATGGACGTTTCAACACCAGCGACACCTGGCGGTAGGCCACGGCATGCTTGGAGAGATCGTCAAAGATGATCAGCGCGTCCATGCCATTGTCCATGAACCATTCGCCCATCGCCGCGCCCGCGAATGGCGCGAGATACTGGTTCGTCGCCGAGTCCGAGGCGGAGGCCACCACCACGATGGAGTACGGCATCGCGCCGGCCTCCTCGAGCACGCTGATGACCCGCGCCACGTTCGATTGCTTCTGCCCGATCGCGACGTAAATACTGTATATCGGCCGGAAATCTTTGTCGCCCGAGGCTTCGCCGGCCTTGTTGATCCGCGACTGGTTGATGATCGTATCGATGCCAATCGTGGTCTTGCCCGTCGAACGGTCTCCGATGATCAACTCGCGCTGCCCGCGGCCGATCGGGATCATCGCGTCCACGGCCATGATTCCCGTCTGCACCGGCTGGCTGACGGATTTCCGACGGACGATGCCGGGCGCGATTTTCTCCACCGGATAAGCGGTCTCGGCCTGGATCGGTCCTTTGCCGTCCACGGGCTGGCCGAGCGAGTTGACCGCGCGTCCCAGCAGGCCTTTGCCGACCGGCACCTGCAACAGCTTGCCGGTCGTGCGGACTTCCAGGCCTTCCTCGATCTTGGTCCAGTCACCTAGAATGATCGCGCCCACCTCCGTTTCTTCGAGGTTCAAGGCCAGCCCGATGATGCCGTTGCCGAAATCGAGCATCTCGTTGAGCATCGCGTCGGTCAGACCCTCAATCTTGGCCACGCCGTCCCCGATTTCCCGGACGGTGCCGACGTTCTGTTTGGCGGTGGCCGTTTTGACCCCCGCGATCTGGGCTTCAATTTCCCGCAATAAGTTGCTCATAAAATCATCTTCAGCCGCCCGGAGGCGCACCCTTCACAAAAACCGATTCCCGGGAAATCATCCCGCCGTTTCCGCATTTTTCTGCCCGTTCAAAAACTTTCCTGCAATGCCGCCAGCCGCGACTGCACGCTGCCGTCATAAACATCGCTTCCCACTTTGATGCGCAGGCCCCCGATCAGCGCCGGGTTCTGCGCGAACGAAATATCCAATCCCTGCCCGTAAAGGGCGCTCAATTTACGGACCACGTCCGACCGCGAATCCGCGGACAGCGGCACGGGGCTTTCCACCCTGGCCGTGCGCCGGTCCACCTCCAGCTTCACCAGCCGCTGAAAGTGCGTCAGAATGGCGAGGTAACCCCGTGGCTTGGCGGCGGCAACCTTGCTGACGGCCTCGTGGACGCGATTGCCGTCCAGCACACCTTTGTCCAGGCAACTGCGAAACAGTTGCTTGGCCTCGCGCCGGGATTGTTTGGAAATCTTCATTCCACGCTCCGTTTGATTTGAAATTTCAGATTTGAAATTCGAGATTCATCAGGCGGCCAACTGCCGGCTGGTTTCCTCGGCCAGCCGCTTCTGGTCTTCGGGCGTCAAAATCTTTCCTGTCACCACGGCGGTGGTCTGCACCACCAACCGCCCCACCTCGCGCTTCAATTCCGTCAGCAGGCGCGCCTGGTCGGCAGCCGCGGCTTCATGCGCCTGGGCGATGATCTGTTCGGCGGCCGCGATGGCCTTTTGCGTCTCCTGCTCGCGCACCTTCGCGGCGGCGCCACGGGCTTCTTCGATCAACTTGTTCGCTTGGGTGTTTGCCTGGCTCAGGACTTCCAGCCGGGCCGCTTCGGTCTTGGCCAGTTCAGCCTTGATTTTCTCGGCATTGGCCAGGCCCTCGGCGATCTGATGACGGCGCTCGTCGAGCACGGTCAGGATCGGCTTGTAGGCAAATTTGTAAAGCAGCGCCGCCACAATCAGAAAACTGATCACCTGCGCAATGAAATGCGGCGCATCCCACCCGAAACGTTGCGCCGTCTCCCTGGCGGTTCCGGCCAGGTCGCTGCCAATGCTGGCAAACTGGATAAACGGATTCATAAAGTCGATTCACTGATGCGAGGCGCGGAGCCGCCGGGGCCCCGCGCCCGCCAACTCATTCTTACTTCACCAGGAACAGGGCATAGAACACGATGGCTTCCGCAAACGCGATCGCCAGGATGGATTGCACCAGGATCTTGGTCGAAGCGCCGGGGTTGCGCCCCACCGCCTCGGAAGCCTTCATTCCGATGAGCCCCACGCCCAGGGCGCCGCCCAGGGCCGCCAGGCCCACGTGCAGGTTCCCGCTCAGTTCCGCCAGCATAGGCATTAACATACTTCTGTCCTTTCGTTGTCCCGGCGGCTTCCGCGATTGAACACGGTCCAGCCGCCGAAATTCTGAAGTTCAATGGTGCGCAGGCGCTTTCCCGTCGCCTTCCTCGTGCAGGCAAATCAACAGCGTGAACACCGCCGTCAGCAGCGTGAACACCAGCGCCTGCACCACCCCCACCAGCAATTCCATGAAATAAAACGGCACCGGCAGCAGCCAGTTCAGCGACGGCACCAGGTTCGACATCGCATCGAGCATGTTCTCGCCGGCGTAAATATTGCCGAACAGACGAAAGCTGAGCGAAATGGGACGAAACGAGATCGAGAAAATCTCCAGAAAACCGACCAGGAAAAAGATGATCACCATCAATACCCTGAGCACGCCCGTCGAATCCCCTTTTGCCCCGAACAGATGCGCAAGAAAGCCGCCGATGCCGTTGGCCTGGAGCGCCCAGATGAACCAGAACACCATGAACACCATCGCCATTGCGGAGGTCATGTTCAGGTCCGCATTGCCCCCGCGCAACAGCGGCCGGCTGACTTCGAAGCCATGGGGACCCTGCTCGCCCCAGCCGATGGTGCCGACGCCGGGGATCAGCCCGAACCAGTTCGTGGCCAGGATGAAAATGAAAATGGTCGCAAAAAGCCAGAACGTCTTCTTGACGAGCTCCGGCCCGATGATGTCCTCGAGGAAATCGTACAGACTCTCCACCAGCCACTCCCAAAAATTCTGCGCACCGGTTGGGACCTGCTTCATGTTCCGTGTCGCCGATTGCGCGAACAGGATCAACCCCACCGCGACCGCCCACGTCACAATCATCGAGTTGGTGACGAAACCGCCCCTGCCGCCAAGCGACTGGGCCTTTTGCGGGATGCCGCGCCCGGCAGGGGCCGCCGCCGCAGGTTGCGCCGGTTCCGGCGACGCCGGCGCCGGTTCGGTTCCCTGGGCAAACCCGCGGACCGCCGCGCCCAGGAGGAACGCGCACATCAAAATAGCCCGTATGCGTTGCATTACGTCAAAAAAACCGCGAAGGAATATCCATCCCCTCGGCACTCGCACCGGCCTGCCGCCGGGGGCGCAAAAGCTGCCTTATCGTGAATTTTTTCACAAGTGTTTTCTTTAATGCCGGAAAGCATTTGACTCCGCGGGTGGCGCTTGCTAAGTTGCCCGCGTGAATCGCAATCTGAACCTGCTGCTTTCGAACGCGCTGCTGCTGGCCGGCGCGGCAGTCGGGTTCTAGTTGCTCACAGATTTTTTGAGAACCCCACTGCCGGATCGGCAGTGGGGTTTTTGCTTTTAACGATTGTTGACGATTATGTTGAAAAATCCATCGACGAAATATAAACCGTTTCCACCGGTCACTCTTCCCGATCGCCGGTGGCCCGACCGCGTCCTCACCGGCGCGCCGATCTGGTGCAGCGTGGATCTGCGCGACGGCAATCAGGCCCTGGCCGTGCCCATGAACGTCGGACAGAAACTGGAATTGTTCCAGACCCTCGTGAAATGCGGGTTCAAGGAAATCGAGGTGGGCTTTCCGTCCGCGTCGAACACCGAGTTCACCTTCAACCGCCGGCTCATCGAAGAACGCCGGATCCCGGACGACGTGTGGCTTCAGGTGCTCGTCCAGGCCCGCGAGGATTTGATCGAGCGAACCTTCGAGTCTCTGGCCGGCGCGAAGAAGGCCATCATCCACCTGTATAACTCCACCTCGCCGGCCCAACGCCGCGTCGTGTTCGGCATGAGCAAGGAGCAGATCGTCCAGGTCGCCGTTCGCGGAGCCCGGTGGATCCGGGAGCGCCTCCCCAGGCTCGCCGGCACCGAGGTGATGCTCCAATACTCCCCCGAAAGCTTTAGCGCCACCGAAGTCGAGTTTGCCAGGGAAGTTTCCGAAGCCGTCATGGACGTGTGGCAACCCACGCCGCAACGCAAAATGATCCTCAACCTGCCCGACACGGTCGAGGTGGCCATGCCCAATGTGTACGCCGATCAGATCGAGTGGATCTGCCGCAACATCAAGAACCGCGACTCCCTCATCATCAGCCTCCACACGCACAACGACCGCAATACCGGCGTCGCCGCGACCGAGCTCGGATTGCTCGCCGGCGCCGACCGCGTCGAGGGCACCCTGTTCGGCAACGGCGAACGGACCGGAAACCTCGACCTCGTCACCGTCGCGCTCAATCTCTACATGCACGGCATCAACCCAAAACTCGACTTCCACGACCTCAACGCGATCCTCGATGTGTATGAGCGTTGCACGGGCATGACGGTCCCGCCCCGCCAGCCGTACGCCGGCGAACTCGTGTTCACCGCCTTCAGTGGCTCGCATCAGGACGCCATCCGGAAGGGATTGAACGAGTGGAGCGACAATCCGCGCGAGCACTGGGACGTCCCTTACCTCACCATCGATCCCGCAGATCTCGGCCGCGAATACCGCGAAGTCATCCGCGTCAACAGCCAGTCCGGCAAGGGCGGAGTCGCCTACCTGCTCGAAACCCAATTCGGCATCGATCTGCCCAAGGAGATGCAGCGCGAGTTCGGCCCCATCGCCAACGACGAGGTGGACCGCCTGGGCCGCGAAGTCACCGCCACCGAGCTCAAGGACATGTTCTGGTGCGAATACATCGACCGCGAGCAACCGTGGAAACTCGGAACTTTCAGAACAGTGAGCGAGAATGGACAGGTCAACTGTCAAGGAACCTTGTTCCGCAACCAGCTTCAATTTGTGCTTAACGGCAATGGCAACGGCCCCCTGGCGGCACTTGTTAATGGCATTTGCAAGAATGCTGATGTCCCACAATTTGAAATCATCAGTTACAGCGAGCACGCCTTGAGTTCCGGCGAATCAGCGGCCGCCATTGCCTACATTCAAATCAAGCACGCCGATGGCCACACGCGCTGGGGCGCCGGCGTGGACACGAACATCGAACTCGCATCCGTCAAGGCCGTGCTCAGCGCGCTCAACCGGTCCTGACTGAGTTCCTGGAACACTCCCGATCTCTACCCTGTTCGGCGTTCCGCTCGATCAAAACTCCCAATGCAATCTTGCGCCAAAGACTGAAATCGGCCCGCGGTCGCGGTTGAACGCCGGATCGGCGATAAACTGGTAGTCGGCCGTGGCATGGACAGCTTTCCATAGTTGAAAGTCGTAATACGTCTCCAGAATCTTCTCCCAGCCGTAGGACAACTTGCCGTCGCCGGCGAGAATGCCCGTGCCGCCGGCCTCAAAGAATTCCTGGTGCACAAGCGAAATGCCGTTGGCCACCCCTGCCAGGCCGAAGGTGTCATCGGGCCGATGCCAGGCCTCGCCTTTAACGCTCACACCGAGCGTTGCCGTGCGGTCCACGTCCGCAAAAACCCACGCCTCGTTTTCACCGTCGCTCCAGCCCAGCCGTGAAAACAGGCCGACGTTCCTGCCGATCTCCTGTTCCCAGTTCAGGCCAAAACCGTATTTGGATCGGTAGTCGCGTGTATCCTGGATGTCTGCGGGACGTGCCGGATTGTCGAGCGCAGCCTGGTAACTGCCCATGTGGGCGCGGTTCAGATAGGCGAGAAGCCGGATGGCACCAGGATGGCTTCCGATGACATACCGGCGCTCCAGTTCGGTCACCATGCCCCAAGCTTCCAGAAAATGCGGGTCGAGCGCCGTGCCATTGGAAACACGCGGCATCTGGAAGAAACCGTAGCGGAGCGTCCACACCGGTTGATTCAACTCGGCGGCAAAGCCGGTGATGTAACCGAGCGCGTCCGCCGGATAATCCCAGGCTTCATTGGCCATCAACGCCCAGTTCATGAACTGCGTGCGCGGATCGTTGGCGTAGGCGTTGTTGTCGAAAACATCCTTGGCGCTGAATTTCCCCAGCGTGAGCGTGAGGCGCGATACGTCCTGCTTTCCGGCCAGGGTGAGCTGATCGTCTTCAACGGTTTCCTGGTCGCCGCCCAATCCGATGGTCTGCCGGATGAAAAGGCGCGGAATGTTCACGTTGGGAACGGCGGTGCCCAAACGAAACGCCTCGCCGTTGGGAAAGCCTTCTACGCCGAGCGCGTCGCCCACGCCCAGACCCTGCCACATCAATCCATCGAGATGCGCCTCCGCTCCGGGCCACAACCGGACCCCGGCATACAAATCCAGTGAAACCGTTTCGCGGGTTTGACCGCCCTCCGGCAGGCTGTTCGGACCGGAATACTTCGCCGGAAAGGCAGGATAGCCCTGAACGATGTCCGTGTTTTGAACGTGCCAGTTCCAACTTTGTTGCCGGGCTTCCGAAGGATTCTGGATAGTCGGCTCAGTCATCAGATTCGTCGCCGCGTCCTCTGCCAGAAGCCGGCTGCTTCCGGCACACGCGGCCATGCTGATCGCAAAAAGTTCTCTGATGTATCCCTTCATTCTCGACGGAGTGATACTTTGCCTGCATCGACCCGGGAATCACGCCAAAAACAGGGCGGCGTCTTCGCATCCTGCGCCGTTACTTCAGGGGGCGTCACGTTGCCGGGATTGGGGATCTCAAAGAGACTCCCGATATCAAATCATGTCTTGTCCAGCCTTGGCACGGGTTGTCACTGCCTGGGCCAACCTTCCACCGCTCGCGGCGGCTGGTCTCTCCTTGACTTCCTATGAATCGAAGCGCCGCCGGGCACGAGGTTGGCACAACTTTGGTTTCCCCATGAAACCACGGAGACCTACGCGTGGCGGCAGGCATCCCTGCCTGGCGGTGAATGCGGCTTCCAGGCGCCCGTCCCGTCTGTCGTTGTGGCACTGCCAAATCACGCCCAGATTGGGCAAAATCCAACAGATTCCTAAAGTTTTCCCCGGCCCAGCCGAAGACAGTATGCGCCAAAGCCACAACGGCCGGGTCGCCGCATGCTGTCTCAAAACCCGGGCGCGGTGGCACGTTGCCGCTCTATGGTTATGCCACTTATGTCTCGTTGGAACAGGCTGTTCCAATCGCTGATTGGGATGGCCGGCGCATTACTTCCATTCGGAATCTCACCGGCTTACGGTCAGAGTCCGGATGAAGCATCTTTGCCGGAGCGGGCTCTCACCAACATCTTCGAAATCTGGCAACTGCCAAAGACAGAGCAGGCCGTGCCGCATCGGATACGAACCGAGGTGGTGGTTTATTACTTCGATGCAGACTGGGGAGTCGCCTTCGGGGAATGTCATGGAACGCCGGCGTATTTGCCCATCGCGGATTCAAAGACGCCCTTGAAACCCGGCCAAAGGATTGCCCTTGACGGAGTGATCCGCCCGCTAGAGCAGAGTTTTGTCTGGGACAAGACCCAGGTTCGCGTTCTGGAAGACAAGGTGGCGCTTAAACCGGTGGCGATCCAAAGCCTGAGCAGCAATTCCAAAGACCTTCGCTCCCGTCTGGTGTTGGTGGACGGTCTGGTGGATCGGATCGTGCAGCGTTCCGCGCACTTCACACTGAACTTCCTTGCCGGCGGCGACATGGCCACCGTCCAGGTGTACGCCGGCTCAAACGCGCCAGTTCCAAATTTTGCCGCCGGAGATTTCGTCCGGCTGAAATGTGTGTACTCGCCACAATTCGACCGGAACGGAAATCTGAGCGCTGTGGCCTTGTGGGTGGCCAGCCCGGAGGACATCGAAGTCATCGGGTCGGTGAGCAAAGACCGGCGCTTCGCCACGCCGATTACCCACAGTGAAGACATTCAACAGGACGTGCCGGCCAGCGATCTTGTCCATGTCGAAGGCGTCGTGCACAGCTATGAACCTGGCAAGTCCGTCACCCTCTGGGACGAGACGGGACAAGTGATCGTGCAAAGCAAACAAACCCAGCCGCTGCATCCGGGCGACCGGGTGGAGGCAATCGGACATCCTTACGTTGTGGGAGTGCAGTATTGCCTCCACGATGGCTTATATCGGCTGGTGGCCTCGACCCATATCCCTGTTTCCACCGCCGCTGGCGCGCCAAAGACACTGCGTCTGACCGAGCAGGTGCGGGAGTTGAGCCGTGAAGACGCCCGACGCAGCTTGCCCGTCAAACTTCGCGCCACAGTCACCTGGAATCATAACAGCACGCCCTTTACCTATGTGCTCGATGGCAGCGGTGGAATCCGCATTGTCAACCCGAATTGGGAATCCGATACCGCCGCGATATCAGGAGCCATTGTCGAGGTGGAAGGCGTCACCTGTGAGGGAGACTATGTCCCGGCAATCACGAACGCCGTGCTCCGCAAAGTCGGATGGTGGAGTCCGGATGAGGCGCGGACGGTGACACTGGAACAGGCGCTGACCGGCGTGGAGGAAGGCGGCTGGGTGGAAATGAGTGGTTTCGTGCGGAATGTGACCCAGAGGGACGGGCTGTTCCATTGTGACATGGGCACCTCGCGCGGGGATTTTCAAGTCTCCACTCCGGCTTCAGCCTATCTCGATAACCTGACCGGCTCAATCATCCGCGTGCGAGGCGTATGCACCGCCATCGCCAACGCGCGCCATCAATTGACTGGCATCCAGATTCTGGCCCCCGAAGTCGCCAACTTACAAGTGGAGGAATCCAAACCGGACGATCTGTTCGCAGTCCCCCTGCGCACTCTGGACGCTCTGCGGCGCTTCAACACGGAAATTGCGTTGAACCACCGTGTGCGCACCTCGGGCACGGTCGTCCTCCATGAACCCGGCCGCCACCTCTACGTCCAGGACGGGTTTGACAGCGTGTTTGCCATGAGCCAGCAGAGCGATCCGCTTCGACCGGGCGACCGGGTCGAGGTCGTGGGATTCCCCGGCTATGAAGGCCGCAGGTTCGTCCTGCGGGAAGCTGTTTATCGGCGCATGTCCGGCGGAAAGGAACCCGCCCCCGTGCAACTGACCCCGGGGCACTCCGTCAACCCGGATTGGGAGGGCGTGCTCGCAAAAGCCGAAGGCACTCTCCACAACCTGGCCAAAAAGGAAGACGAGGCCCGTTTGGTCATCCACAACAAAGACACGACCTTCGAAGCCGTGATGGATTTGACCCGCACCGACCGCGCCAAGGACTTTGACGCGCTGGAAGCCGGCAGCCGGCTGGCCATAACCGGTGTTTACGATGTGCAGAGCGACGATTACGGAAAACCGCGGTCATTCCTGCTCCGCCTGCGTTCCGCGAGTGACGTTCATCTGATTCAGGGACCGCCTTGGTGGACACTCGCCCGTCTGTTGTGGTTGCTGCTCGGCGTGCTGGTCGTGTCGCTCGCAGCCCTGGCCTGGGGCTTCGTCATCGCGCGTAATAATAAACTCCTGACCCACGCACGAGCCGAGTTGGAGGTTGCCAAAGACAATCTGGAACTGCGTGTCCTGGAACGCACCCGCGAACTCCAGGAACAAATGGCCGCCAGAGAACGAACCCGCGCCGAACTGGCCGAGGCACAGCAGAACCTGGTCGTCACTTCCCGCCAGGCCGGCATGGCGGAAATGGCCACCGGCGTCCTGCACAACGTCGGCAATGTCCTCAACAGCGTCAACGTCGCCGCGGGCCTTCTCGACCAACGCCTGCACAACAGCCACGTCGAGATGATTGGCAAAGCCGCCGCGCTGCTCAAGGAACAGCAGGGCCAGCTCGCCGGCTTCTTGACGGAAGATCCCCGGGGCAAGGCGCTGCCGGGGTTCCTGGAAAAAGTCGCCGAGGTCCTGATTCAGGAAAAACTCGACATGCAGAACGAGGTGAAATCCCTCACTAAAAACATCGACCATATCAAGGTCATCGTCTCCGTGCAGCAAAGTTACGCCAAAGTCGGCGGCACACTTGAAGAAGTCGAACTAAAAGACCTGGCGGAAGATGCCATTCAAATCAATGGCGCCGCTCTGGAACGGGAAGGGGTGGAATTGATACGGAACTACCAACACGGCGCGCCCGTCCTGGTGGATCGGCACATGGTTTTGCAGATTCTGGTCAATCTCCTGAGCAACGCCTGGCACGCTTTGGTCAACACCAAGACCGGCAGGCAGGTGACTGTGATCATTTCCCAACCCGCGCCGGATCGCGTTCGCCTCAGCATCGCCGACAACGGCATGGGCATCGCACCGGAAAACCTTGGCCGCATCTTCGCGCAAGGTTTCACGACCCGCAAAGAAGGACACGGGTTCGGCCTCCACAGTTGCGTCAAAGCGGCGAACGACATGGGCGGATCCATTTCAGCGGAAAGCCTGGGCCTGGGCAAAGGCGCGGTCTTCATTCTGGAATTGCCGACCCGCAAAGCGGCGGAGGCCTGCAATTCCGCCATCGAGCCCGCAACCACCACGGCCACGGATACGCCGTCCACGCCGTCTCCCGCCGACGCCCCCGCCCCCCATACAGCAACGCCGCCTGCCGTCGGATGAGCAGAAACTGGCGGAGAGAAGCGAGCATCGTCAAGGTGGAAGCCGAAGGGCAACAGGGCGGAACGACCTTGACGACGCGCAGCAAGCCATACAATGAGAGGCGATTCACGCGGAGTCAGGATGTTGAAAAGCGGTGAATCATCTGCGATTCACATAATCCGAGCATCGCTTTTTGCGGGACTTCAGCTTGTTGGGGGGGCGAATCTTTCGCAAGGCAGTCTTGAATGCGGCTAGCGTATCCGGACTGACATGGTGTTCTATGCCTTCAGCGTCCAGTTCCGCGATCCGTTCTGAAATACCCAGTGAACGCAGGAAAGAAACCACTATCTCATGCCGTTGCTTGCACTCTGCCGCCAGTTTATGTCCCGCATCGGTCAGAAAAATCGCGCGGTAAGGCATCGTGTTAACGAACCCGATTTTTTTCAGCCGCGCCAGCGTGCGATTGACCGTCACATGGGTCACGCCCAGCCGCCGCGCCAGATCCACCACCCTCGCTTCGCCCAGCGCCGCCGAAAGGTCAGCAATGGCCTCGACGTAATCCTGCGCCGTCTCCAGCGCACGGTCGCGGCGCGAACGGCGGAAAGTTTCGGCCGGCTGCGTCGCCAGACATGCGGCAGCCGGTGCTTTACGGGTAGAACGCGTCATAATTTAGTAAAATGAAGCAAGCGGCAGTTTGTTAGTCGAGGTTTTATTTTGTAGATAATGCTCCATTTCTGTTGACGGCCCGGATTTTACTTTGTATCACTAGCTACATAGTTTTTAGTATGATACGAAATGAATCGGTTCAAATGTCCGCCGCCAGCCTCCTGTTTTCGCTGGCATCTCTGGGCATGGCGGCGCAGGAAACCAACTCCGTTCCGCCGGACAAAAGCGGTTACAATCTTTTCAATCCGACGCCGGTCGAATACATGCGGGAAATGAGTCCAGACCGGCCCGACAAAACGGACAGCCCCTTCACCGTGGACGCAGGCCACTTCCAGCTTGAAATGGATTATGCGAACTTCACCTACGACGCGCCCACTGCGGCGCAC
>Ga0187860_1000702_pt1 | contig 31462 bp, 25 predicted proteins | sample June2016WEW_10_4_FD_132981 | JGI IMG/M metagenome (GOLD analysis project Ga0187860, IMG submission 132981) | Peatland microbial communities from SPRUCE experiment site at the Marcell Experimental Forest, Minnesota, USA - June2016WEW_10_40 | ecosystem: Environmental > Terrestrial > Soil >...
TGACCCACGGCAACAAGGCCAATTTCTCGGGGAAGTTTTTCGACATCGTGCATTACGGCGTGCGGCGCGAGGACGAGCGGATCGATTACGACCAGCTCGCCCGCCTGGCGCGCGAGCACAAACCGCGAATGATCACCGTCGGGGCGAGCGCCTACCCGCGCATCATCGATTTTGCGCGGATGGGCGAAATCGCCCGCGAGACGGGCGCGTACCTCCTCGCCGACATCGCGCACATTGCCGGACTCGTCGCAACGGGGCTGCATCCCAGCCCGATTCCCCACGCCGACTTTGTCACCACCACCACGCACAAGACTCTGCGGGGGCCGCGGGGCGGGTTGATTTTGTGCGGGGAAAAGTTCGCCAAGGAAATTGATTCACAGGTTTTTCCAGGAATTCAGGGGGGGCCGCTGATGCACGTGATCGCCGGCAAAGCCGTCTGTTTTCACGAGGCGCTGCAACCGTCGTTCAAAGGGTATCAGGAGCAGATCGTCCAGAACGCGCTGGCGCTCGCCGAGGGCATGAAGCGGAACGGGTACCGGCTGGTCAGCGGCGGAACGGACAATCACCTGATGCTGGTCGATGTGGGTGCGCGCGGGCTGACGGGCAAGGATTGCCAGATCGCCCTGGATGAAGCGGGCATCACCGTGAACAAAAACACGATTCCATTTGAAACCCGTTCCCCGTTCCAGGCCAGCGGCGTCCGGCTGGGCACGCCTGCCGTCACCACCCGCGGCATGAAGGGACCTGAGATGGCCGCGATCGCGGACATGATCAGCGAGGTGTTGCTGGACATTAAGAACCTTGACACTCTGGCCCGAGTGCGCCAACGTGTTCGGGAACTCACTGCAAGTTTTCCCTTGCCTTACTGAAATACAGTCGAGAGACTTGCAGCGCGCTCCCGGTTGGTGATCATTCCAATTTGAACCATTCAAATCGCTGATGGCCTGCAAGGCATGAGGCCGGCGATTCGGTACACGATTTTTCACCCGCGGCGACGAGATGAATTGAAATTTTACCGACCTATGCCAAGAGCCAGCACAAAGAAACCCAGAGTGAAGGCGGACAAGAGCCCCGCGTCCGAGGCCCGGCCTGGAAATGGAGCCGAGTCCGATTCCGCCCCCACGGCCGTGGCAGAACCGCAGGTTGAGGAATTGCAGCCGCCGACCCAGCCGGTCGAACCCGCCGGGACCGAAAAGGCCGAGAAGACCGAAACCCGCGCCGGGTTCGCAAGGGACCACATCGCCGCATCGTTGAACATCGCCAAACTTCAGGCCATGTCCATGACGGAACTCAACGGCATGGCGCGCGAGCTGAGCGTGGAAAACTTTGGGACGATGCGCAAACACGAGGTCATTTTCCATATCCTGCAAAAGAACGCCGAACGCGCAGGCGTGCTATTCTCCGAAGGCGTCCTCGAAGTGCTGCCGGAGGGCTTCGGCTTCCTGCGCTCCCAGAGTTTCAACTATCTGCCCTGCCCGGAAGACATTTATGTTTCACCGTCGCAAATCCGCCGGTTTGATCTCCAGACCGGCAATCTGATCGCCGGGCAGATTCGTCCCCCCAAGGACAAGGAGCGGTTCTTCGCGCTGCTCAAAGTTGAGGGTGTGGACCAGGAGGACCCCGACAAGGCGAAGGACAAAACACATTTCGACAACCTCACGCCGCTCTTCCCGACGAGCCGTTTCCTGCTCGAGACGGCCGCCGACGAACTTTCCACGCGGGTGCTGGACCTGGTCTGTCCCATCGGCAAAGGATCCCGCGGCCTGATCGTGGCGCCGCCTCGCACGGGCAAAACCGTCCTGATGCAGAAGCTCGCCAATGCCATCCTGAAAAATAATCCCGAGTCCTACCTCTTCATCCTGCTCATCGACGAACGCCCGGAAGAGGTGACCGACATGGAACGCAGTTGCAAAGGCGCGGAGGTCATCAGTTCGACGTTCGACGAACCGCCGGAACGGCATGTGCAGGTGGCCGAAATGGTCATCGAAAAGGCCAAACGCATGGTCGAACACAAGCGGGACGTCGTCATCCTGCTGGACTCCATCACGCGCCTGGCCCGGGCTTACAATACCGTCCAGCCCCACTCCGGCAAAATCCTGTCGGGCGGTGTGGACGCCAATGCGCTGCACAAACCGAAGCGCTTCTTCGGCGCGGCGCGAAATATCGAGGAGGGCGGCTCGCTCACCATCATCGCGACGGCGCTCGTGGACACCGGTTCGCGCATGGACGAAGTCATTTTTGAAGAGTTCAAAGGCACCGGCAACATGGAGGTGCATCTGGACCGCGCGCTCGTGGATCGCCGCATCTTCCCGTCGATCAACATCGAACGCTCCGGCACGCGCAAGGAGGAATTGCTCTATCACCCGGATGAATACAACAAGGTGGTGATCCTGCGCCGCGCATTGACCGGGGTGCCTCCGGTCGAGGCCATGGAACTGATGCTGAACAAGCTCAAGAAGACGGGGAGCAACATCGAATTCCTCCTCAGCATGGCTGTCGGCTAACGCCCCGTTCCCGGTCCGAACAGCGCCGGCAAACCGTGCGCGGTCGGAGCGATGCGAATGCTTTTCCGCGAGGGTTTCCGAATGCCACGACAGCATCCTGGACTGCAGTCCCGCCTCGGCGGGACCGCTTTTGAAATATCAACACGCGTAAGGAACCGCTGGAATCACCGGCGCCCTCAGGCCGCTGCGGCTCACAGAGCCGCGGTCCGGCGCGCGGGTCTATGACCCGCAGCAGGGTTGGGAAGGGCTGCCAGGCTTGGGAGATTTCAGGGCGTGTGGGTTTTCAGACGTTGCTGCGGCTCACAGAGCCGCGGTCCGGAGAGCAGCAGTCCGGCGCGCGGGTCTATGACCCGCAGCAGGGTTGGGAAGGGCTGGCAGGCTGGGAGATTTCGGGGCGTGTGGGTTTTCAGGGGTTGCTGCGGCTCACAGAGCCGCGGTCCGAAAGCTGGCGGCGATGTCCACGAGTTGACGGAAATCGCGTCACGGGGACGAGACCGTCCCCGTCCCGGGGCCGCGGTTCATGGGAATATGAAGCTGACTGCACTATTCACATTTTGCTACTCTGATGGCAGAATAGGTTGTGCGAATGCCAAAGAATGGTGTGCGGCGGCCGGGGTGGCGATATATAGGAACAACAGTGCAAACATATGATGAATCCAGGGTCATGGATTGTCCGTAGTTCGCTGCGCCGGTCGGCGCTGGCGGTCGCGGCGGTTTCGCTCCTTGCCGGATGCGGGCGCAATGAAGTCAAGGTCTATCGGGTGGAGAAGGACCAGGACGTTCCGCCGCCGATGCAGGAGCAGGCGGAAATGCCCGCCGGGCATCCCGGCGTGGGATCGCCGGCGAAGCCGCAATTGAGCTGGACTCTGCCCGGCGGCTGGAAGCAGCAGGCGCCCGGCGAGATGCGCGCCGCCTCGTTCAGCATCAAGGGCAAGGACGGCAAACAGGCCGATGTGAGTGTGATTCCGCTGGGGGGCGACGCCGGCGGCGACTTTGCGAACGTGAATCGCTGGCGCGGGCAGGTCGGCCAGCAACCGATTTCCGGGGAGGCGCTGGCAAAACTCGCCGAGAGCGTTCACGTGGGAAGCGACCCGGCCGACCTGTACGACATTGCGGGACAGAATCCCAGCAGCGGAGACGCGATGCGGATTCTGGCGACCATTCTGCATCGCGACGGCATCGCCTGGTTTTTCAAGATGACGGGCGATGATGCGCTCGTGTCGCAACAAAAGCCGGCGTTCATTGAATTCCTGACATCGGTCCGGTTCCAGGCTGCGGACATGGCGGCGTTGCCGCCGTCGCATCCGCCGCTCGATGACATGACCCCGCCTCCGGGGATGGCAGGGGACACGGGATCGAGCGCCGGCCATCCCGGCTGGCAGGTTCCTGCGGGTTGGCGGCCGGCGCCGGCGGGGCAGTTTTTGGTGGCCAAATTCATTGTGGGCGGCGACGGAGGCGCGCAGGCGGCTGTGAACGTGAGCAGTTCGGCGGGCGACGGCGGCGGGTTGGCGGCGAATGTCAACCGCTGGCGCAAACAATTGGGCCTGGGCGAGATGTCCGATCAGGATGTGAATCAATCGGCGACGCCGGCGGATATTGCGGGCGGGAAGGCGATGTTTGTGGATCTGACCGGCACGGATGCGCGGACCGGCCAGTCCGCGCGGCTGGTGGGGGCGATCGTGCCGCAAGGCGGGCAGACGTGGTTTTACAAATTGATGGGTGACGCGAATGTGGTGGAGGCTCAGAAGAGCGCGTTCACCCAATTCGTTCAAACCGTCAAATACTGATTACGCCATGTTCCTGGATCGCCTGACCAAAGTCTTCACGTCGCTGAAGCTGACGGTGGTTTGCCTGACGCTGGCGATGCTGCTGGTGTTTTTCGGGACGCTCGCGCAGGTCGATCTCGGGCTTTACAAGGCCCAGAACGAATTCTTCCGCAGTTTCCTGATTTACTGGGGGCCGAAAGGCGCGGACTGGAAAATCCCGGTATTCCCGGGCGGCTACCTCATCGGCGGACTGCTGCTCATCAACCTGATCGCCGCGCATTACAGCCGTTTCGGGTTTCGCAAGGACAAGTTCGGCATCATTCTCACGCACCTCGGGTTGATCCTCCTGCTGATGGGCCAGCTCGCCACCGACATGCTCTCGACCGAGAGCAGCCTGCACTTGCGCAACGGTGAGACGAAAAACTATTCCGAGAGCGACCGGCTCACGGAACTGGCGGTGATCGGGAAGGTGGACCCCAGGACCGATCAGGTCGTGGCCATCGCGGATTCGCGGCTGGCGGGCGGTTCGGCGATCCGCACGCCGGAACTGCCGTTCGCGGTCCGCGTGAAGCATTTCTACCGCAACTCGCTCCTCGTCGCGCAACCGACCGACGGTTTCGAGAAATCGGGGGCGACCCAGGGGGCGGGCCAGGACATCTGGATCCGGGAGGAGCCGCGCACGACGAAGATGGACGAGCGCGACACGCCGTCGGCGCTGGTCGAGCTGGAAGCGGACGGCAAATCGCTCGGTTCCTGGCTGGTGTCCACGCGGCTGGCCGCGCCCCAGACGGTGACGTTCAACGGACGCGCCTACGACCTGATTCTGCGGCTGCGGCGCTATTACATTCCGTTCAACCTGCAACTGCTGGAATTCAAGCACGACATCTATGCCGGCACCGACATTCCGAAGAATTTTTCCAGCCAGGTCCGCGTGTTGAATCCGGCCACGGGCGAAGATCGCGAGGTCAAGATCAAGATGAACACGCCGTTGCGCTACGCCGGGCTGACATTTTACCAAGCCAGCTTTGATCAGGACGACCGGGGCAGCATCCTGGAAGTCGTGCGCAATCCGAGCTGGGTGACACCCTATCTCGCGTGCCTGCTGGTGGGCGTGGGGCTCGGCGTCCAGTTTCTTTTGCACCTCATTCCATTTGTCAAACGGAGGCTGACAACATGAAGAAGTGGATTCCGTGGGTTGTGGTCGTGGCGATGGCGGCGTGGGTTCTGTTCACGCTGGCGCCGAAAGCCGAGAAAGGTTTCAAGGCGCGCGAGTTTGGCCGGTTGCCGGTGCTCCTCAACGGGCGCATCCAGCCGTTCGATTCGGTCGCCCGCAACTCGCTCCTGCAAATTCGCACCAAGCAGACGGTGCCGTTCAAGGGAGAGCGGGGGGACGGTGAGCTGAGCGCGTCGGAATGGTTGTTGGAATTGATGATGAAGCCGGAAACGGCGGACGATCGCAAAGTTTTCCGGGTGGACAACCTTGAGCTGCTGGACCTGTTGAAGCTGCCGGACAATGAGAGGTATTTTTCGTTCAACCAGCTCAAAGACAGGCTGGGCGAGCTCGACAAGCAGGGCGAGCGCATCGAGAAGATCGATTCCGGCGACCGCACCGCTTTTGAAAAGCAAGTGGTCCGGCTGCAAAACGCCATCCTGCTTTACCAGCGGCTGAAGGTGACCCTGCGTCCGCCGGACTCGGACGATCTGGCCGCGGAATTGGTCCAGTATCAAAAGTCGATCGATCCGGGACTGGCGGCGTTGCGGGCGAGGGATGCCGGCGGGAAGTATGACAGGAAGGTACTCGAGGATTTTGTCGGGCGGTTTTCGGGTTTCGACACGATGGCGCGGTACGCCTATGCGCTGGTGGTGCCGCCGGAACATCCTGAATTGTCGCGGGAGCAATGGCAGAGCGCCGGCACGAACCTGATGCAGGCCGCTCGCGGCGAGGCGCTGAGCCCGGCGGTGGGTTATTACGCCTCGATGGTGACCGCGTATCGCAGCGACAGGCCGGACGACTTCAACAACACACTGCGGGATTACAACCAGTGGCTGCGCGGGAAATTCACGCCCGAGGTGAACAAGGGGGCGCGCGAATCGTTCTACAACGATTTGCAGGCATTCTACAAGGCGCTGGTGATTTATGTGCTGGCCTTCGTGCTGGCGTGCGTCTCCTGGTTCAACCGGTCCGAAGTCTTGCGGCGCTCCGCGTTTTATCTCATCGTCCTCGCCCTGGTCCTTCACACCGCCGGCATCGTGTTCCGGATGGTGCTGGAAGGCCGTCCGCCCGTCACGAATCTCTACTCCTCGGCCGTCTTCATCGGCTGGGCTGCCGCCGTGCTGGGGCTGGTGCTGGAACGGCTGTATCGGGACGGGTTGGGCGCCGCGATCGCCTCGCTGGTCGGGTTTGTCACGCTGGTGATCGCTCACAATCTCGCGCTGGCCGGCGACACGATGGAAATGCTCCGGGCCGTGCTCGACACCAATTTCTGGCTCGCCACCCACGTGGTCACCGTGACCCTGGGCTACGCCTCGACGTTTGTGGCGGGAATGCTGGCGATCTTCTACATCCTCCGCGGGGTATTCACCCGCACCCTGGACGAGCAGACCGGCAAATCCTTGAGCCGGATGGTCTATGGCATCGTCTGTTTCGCCACCCTGTTCAGCTTTATCGGCACCGTCCTGGGCGGCATCTGGGCCGATCAATCGTGGGGCCGGTTTTGGGGTTGGGACCCGAAGGAAAACGGGGCGCTGTTGATCGTGCTGTGGAACGCCGCAATCCTCCACGCGCGCTGGGGCGGTCTGGTGCGCGCGCGAGGCATCATGAACATGGCCGTCTTCGGCAACATCGTCACCAGCTTCTCCTGGTTTGGGGTGAACATGCTCGGCATCGGACTGCATTCCTACGGTTTCATGGACGCCGCGTTCAAATGGCTGATGCTGTTTGTTTGTAGCCAACTGTTGCTCATTGGTGATGGCTTGCTGCCAATGACCTGCTGGCGCAGTGCTGATACGATGAACTTGATCAATGGAAAAGCGGTGCGCTTAATCGCAATCGCGTTTAATCTGCTCGTTCTGGCGGTCGGTTTAGTGGTTGGACCCGACACGATTTGGTGCGGATTTGCTTTGGCCGCTTTCTATGTTTTTGTCTTGGCAATTTCACTGTCTTCCACACGGGCAACACCCACTTTGCCGCCGTCTTCCAATCCCGCCGGTGGCGGCAAGGCTTCTCCCGCGCCGGCTGCGACTTGAGAGTAAAGAGGCATGTCTGGCTTCGCGCATCCTGACGCTGCCCTGGGTTGCAAACAGGCCGGCGCGCGGGTCTGCGACCCGCAGCAACGCTGGCGATGCAATGCGCGAGGGGAAGATCCAAAGCGCCCGGGTTTTCAGACGTCCTGCGGCTCACAGAGCCGCGCGCCGGCGCGCTTTTGAATGCTGCTCGAGTTGTCGGCTGTTCGATTTCAATTCTTGAATTCCTAAATTCCAAACCCCAAGAATCCGACGCTCCTAAAATCTTTGACGGCCCGCCTGTGTTCCCGTAGCGTTAAGAACCTGTTGGAAGGCAATCATGATAGGTTTTATCGTAAGAAAGATCATCGGCTCCAAGAACGACCGCGAGCTGAAGAAAATCACCCCCATGGTGGGCAAGATCAACGCTTTTGAGGCCGAATTGCAGAAGGTCTCCGACGAAGTCTTGCGCCAGAAGACGGCCGCATGGAAGGAGGAGCTTTCCAAAATCCAGGACAAGGATGAACTGGCGCGCCGGCTCAATGAGCTCCTGCCCGAAGCGTTTGCCGTGGTGAAGAACACGTGCCGCCGCCTGCTGGGCCAGGAAATCACCGTGCGCGGTCATCCGCTCAAATGGGAGATGGTTCCATTCGACGTGCAACTCATCGGCGGATACGCGCTGCACACGGGGCGCATCGCCGAAATGGCGACCGGGGAAGGCAAGACGCTGGTGGCCACCCTCCCGGTGTACCTCAACGCGCTCACCGGGCGCGGCGTTCACGTCGTCACCGTCAACGATTACCTCGCCGCGCGCGACGGCGAGTGGATGGGGGCGGTTTACAAGTTTCTCGGCCTCACGGTCGGCTGCATCCTGCACGACCAGTCGCCGCGCGTCCGCCGCGAGCAATACGCGTGCGACATCACCTACGGCACCAACGCCGAGTTCGGCTTCGATTATCTTCGCGACAACGGCATGGCGCAGCGCAAGGAGGAACAGGTGCAGCGCGGCCATTACTTCGCCATCGTGGACGAGGTGGATTCGATCCTCGTCGATGAAGCGCGCACGCCGCTCATCATCAGCGGCCCCGCGGTGGTCACGTTCGACGAGCAATACGGGCAATACAAACCGCTGGTCGAATCGCTGGTCCGCGCGCAGGAGCGGTTGTGCGCCCGCTTCCTCTCCGAGGCCGGTCAGGTGCTCCCCAAACTCCGTCCCGAGGGCGGCCCAGCCCCCGAGAACGCCGAAGCGCTCGAAAGGGAGGCGGGCCTGCTCCTGTTTCGCGTCAAGGTGGGCGAGCCGAAATCCCAGGGATTGATGACGATTCTTGAAAACCCGGACAATCTCCGGCTGATGAACCAGGCGGAATTGCTGCTCCACGGCGACCAGAAAAAGACGGAGCTGTATGCCGAAAAGGAACAGCTTCTCTTCGCCATCGACGAAAAGAGCAACGAGGCGGATCTGACGGAGAAGGGGCGCACTTTTCTCAGCCCGAAGGATCCCGATGCCTTCATGCTTCCGGATTTGACGACGGCGCTGCATGAGATTGATGCCGGGCCGGAAACGGACGCGCGGAAGCGGATGGAGGCCAAGACCAAGATCCAGCAGGAGTTCGAGGCCAAGGCCCAGCGCATCCACGCCATCTCGCAACTGCTCAAGGCCTACGGCCTCTATCAGAAGGACGTGCAATACGTCGTCCAGGACAACAAGGTGATCATCGTGGACGAAAACACGGGCCGCCTGATGACCGGCCGCCGCTGGAGCGACGGACTGCATCAGGCCGTTGAAGCGAAGGAAGGCGTTGAGATCGAGCGCGAAACCCAGACGCTGGCGACGATCACCATTCAGAATTACTTCCGCCTTTACCAGAAGCTGGCGGGCATGACGGGCACCGCGGAAACCGAGGCGCAGGAGTTTTTCGACATCTACAAACTCGGCGTGCTGGTCATCCCGACCAACCGGCCGATTGCCCGCCAGGACTCGAACGATTCGGTTTACAAGACGCGGCGCGAAAAATACAACGCCGTGCTGAATGAAATCAAGGAGATCCACAGCAAGGGCCGGCCGATCCTCGTCGGCACCATCTCCGTCGAGGTGAGCGAGCACCTCTCGCGCATGCTGAAGCGAGAGGGGATCGTTCACTCCGTGCTGAACGCAAAGTACCACGAGCAGGAGGCGGAGATTGTGGCCCGCGCCGGGCAGCGCGGGGCCGTGACCATCGCAACCAACATGGCGGGCCGCGGCACCGACATCAAGCTCGGCTCCGGCGTTCCCGACGCGGGCGGCCTGCACGTGATCGGCACGGAACGGCACGAGGCCCGGCGCATCGACCGCCAGTTGCGCGGCCGTTGCGCGCGCCAGGGTGATCCCGGTTCTTCCCACTTTTTCATTTCACTCGAAGACGACCTGATGCGCCTGTTCGGCTCCGACAAGATCGTGAAATACATGGAGAGAATGGGCCTCGAGGAGGGCCAGGAACTCGAGCATCCGCTCCTGAACCGCTCGATCCAGCAGGCGCAGAAGCGCGTCGAGCAGCATAACTTTCAGATCCGCAAACGCACGCTCGAGTACGACGACGTGATGAACAAGCAGCGCGAAGTCATTTACGGCTTCCGCAACGAAATCATCCACGCCGTGGACGTCCGCGACCGCCTCATGGACATCATGGAGGAAGTGGTCGTGCAGAAGGTCGAGCAGTTCAGCACGTCGGAGTACGACCCGCATTTGTGGAACGCGCGGGGGCTGGCCGACTGGGTGAACCTGAACTTTCCACTCGGCGTGCCGGAGGCGGAGATTGGCAAGGCCGCGGAGTCCGGCTCGGAAAGGCCGGTGCCCGGTTCCTTATTCGACGGTCTGAGCGCGGCGCAGTTCGCGGTGTGCACGTTCATTTCCGACAGCGTTCGCAAAGCCTACGAGCTGAAGATCAGCTTTGAAAACCCCGAGGCGTTGAAGGAAGTCGAGCGTTACACCATTCTCAGCGCCATCGACCGCCTGTGGCAGGAGCACCTGTACGAAATCGACAGCCTGCGCTACAGCATCGGGCTGCGCGGCTACGGCCAGCGCGATCCGCTCATCGAGTACAAGGCGGAGGCGTACAAGATTTTCGACGAGCTGATGGTCAACATCAAGACCGAGATCTGTCACAACATTTTCCGGAGCGCCTCGAGCCTGATGGCCTTTGAAAACTTTTTGCGCAACGTGCCGCAACAAACGATGCATCAGTCCACGAGCGCGTTCGGCGGGGGAGGGGCCAGCGAGCCTTCCAGGGGTGCCGGCGGCTCAAAGCCCGGTGCCGCGAGCGACATCGTGAGCGAAGCAGCGGCGGCGGTGGAAAAGGCCAGGCCGGTTCGGTCGGGGCCGAAGGTGGGGCGAAATGATCCGTGTCCGTGTGGCAGCGGCAAGAAATACAAGCATTGCTGCGGGAAGTGATCCGGACCGACGAAGGATGCCTTGGAAGCCGGGTGCGGCTTGGACGGCGCAGACCGTACGGAAAGCAGGAGTTTTTGCAGGGCGCACCGTTCCGGGGCAAGCGATGTTCTCTTCTATCGCCGCCCGGTTGACAGAGCGAGCGGGCTTATTCGTTCAGACCCCAGCGGGCGATGCCTTCAACACGCGCGAGCATGTCCTCGAGCCTCGGCGTCACCGCGTTTGCTTGATGCGGAGCGCTTGCGAGGAGGCGGGATTTCGCCTGTGCAGTAAAGTTTTGCCAGGCTCGCAGGTTTTCTTTGGCGTGTTTGTCGGGGGATCTGGATTCTTGCTTTTGTGCCATAGATTCGTTCATTTTTATAAGCGAGCGCCAATCAACGACGCAGGATGTTCATGCCGTTCTTATGGTTCCGTAGCAAAATCCGTGCTCACGGCGACTCCCGGCGTGAACCCTGTAAAACAAAGCAAAGGGCTATGGCGCAAGCAAATCCGCTGAGCCAAAAAGAGGACATCTTTGGCTGAATTCCTGACATATGGACACCGCTTCAGGATGCCTAATTCGTGCCCAATTCGGGCTTGCGGCGACCCGTTGGGTGTGGTTGATTCTGGCTCGTGGCACTTCACCGAAGAGCACGCGCATTGCGCCGCACCGCGAAGCCGGTCCTGGCGGTCGTGCTGTCCGCCCTGGTCCTCGCCGCAGCCACATTGGCCGTCTGTCCGTCCCTGCATGAACTGCTGCATCATCACAACGGGACCTCGGAAGAAGGCTGCGTTGTCTGTTTGTTTGCCCAGGGGCAGGTCAATAGCTCGGATGTAGCTCCTGTCGTCGCCGTCTTTGTCTGTGGCCTCGCTGCTGCGGTTCTGCCTCCCCAAATCGTGGCACCTCGCGACGTTGATTATTGTCTCTCACCCAGCCGGGCTCCGCCGGTTGCTTAGTTCCCTTCGTTTCCCATCCTAGCGGTGTTCCGGGAATCACCCGGTTGTCATCGGACTTTAGAGTTTCCCGCGAACTGCCGGTCCCAGGCTTTGAATGGTTTCACGGCCAGGACGCTTGGATTCATCGTAGGAAATTCAACCCTTAACTGTTGAGGATTTATGAGAGCGAAACCATTTACTGAAAGACAGCGGAATAAGCAAATCTTGAGGATAGTCGCTTCCATCCTCGCCATCGGAATGGCGGGGCAGGCGGCTCATGGACAAACGACCAACGCGCCGGTGGCCGATGCGGATTCCGGTGGCACGACCAATGTGACGAAGCTGGAGAACGTGACGGTCTTCGGCAAACTGGACCAGGCGCGAAACCAGATTGTGCCCGATCTGGGGGCGACGGTGTACACGGTGTCGAAGGATCAAATCGCGGCGCAACCGCAGGGTGAGAACGCGCCTTTCAATCAGGTCCTCCTGCGCGCGCCCGGCATGGCGCAGGACTCGGCGGCCAACGGGGATCTCCACCTGCGGGGAGAGCACGCCAACCTCCAATACCGGATCAACGACGTGCTGCTGCCGGAAGGCATCTCCGGGTTCGGCCAGGAGCTGGACACGCGGTTCGTGGACAGCCTGCGACTCATCACCGGATCGCTGCCCGCCGAATACGGTTTTCGCACGGCCGGCGTCGTGGATCTTCAGACGAAGAGCGGGGCGTTCGAGCCGGGCGGTGAAGGATCGGTTTACGGCGGCAGCTACGACACGATCGACCCCAGTTTCGAGTACGGCGGCTCGAAAGGGAACCTGAATTATTTCATGGACGGAAGTTACGATCACAACGGGATCGGCATCGAGAATCCGACCCCGAGTTCGACGCCGCTCCATGATACGACCGGCCAGTACAAGGCGTTCACGTATTTGTCCTATGTCCTGGATGACACGAGCCGGATCAGCGTTATGGGCAGCGCGTCTTACAGCAGCTTTCAAATCCCAAACACGCCCGGATTGCCCGCCGGCACGGCCGGCGGCGGCACGGATTGGAATTCGTTTCTGCCCGCGGCCACTTTCAACTCCGCCGATCTGAACGAGAATCAAAACGAGCAGAACTATTACGGGGTTGTCGCCTATCAGAAATCGGCCGGCAATCTGAACCTCCAGGTCGCCGCCTACGGCAGGAGCAGCAGCGTCCACTTCACTCCGGACCCGCTGGGCGACCTGTTCTTCAACGGCGTTGCCAGCGATGTGGACCGGACCATTTACTCAGGCGGCCTCCAGGCCGACGCGAGCTATACTCTGGGCGACAAACACACGCTGCGCGGCGGAATCATGTTCCTCAATGAAGTGGCCTCGACCCATTCCAGCACAACCGTTTTCCCCGTGGACAACCCGGATCCAAGCCTGGCGAATCCCAACGGTCCGCCGGAGATCGAACTCGACAACGTGCAGGCACACGCATTGTTTGTCGGCGTGTATCTGCAGGACGAGTGGAAGATCCTGCCCAGGGTGACGCTCAATTACGGAGCGCGGTTCGATCTCTACTATGCTTCCTTCGACAAGGAGAACCAGCCCAGTCCGCGCGTCAACCTCATCTATCAACCCACTGATGCGACCACGTTGCACGCCGGTTACGCGCGTTATTTCACACCGCCACCGCTCGAAAACGTGCCCTCGGAAACCGTGAACCTGTTCAGGGACACGTCGAATGAATCCGCGCCCGGGGTGCCGGACGATGCCGTCAAGGCCGAGCGCGCGAATTATTTCGACGCGGGGATCAGCCAGAAACTGGCTCCGGGATTGCAGGTGGGTGTGGATGGTTACTACAAAAACGCGGTCAACCAGCTCGACGACGGGCTGTTCGGGCAGACGCTCATCCTGTCTTCATTCAACTACGCCGAAGGCAGGATTTACGGCGTGGAATTCACCGGCACCTATGCCAAGGGAGGGTTCTCCACCTACGCCAACGTCGCCTACTCCGTGGCCCAGGGCCAGGACTGGAATTCGGCGCAATTCCTGTTCGACCCGGGCGACCTCGCTTACGTCCGGAATCATTGGATCTATCTGGACCACGATCAGCGGGTCACCGGCTCCTTCGGCGCGTCGTATCTGTTCCATGAGACGCAGGCCTGCAGCGGGCGCGTTTATGTGGACGCGCTTTACGGCAGCGGACTCAGACAGGACGGCGGCGGGTTCGAACCCGACAACCCCGCGGCCCCCATCCCGAACGGCGCGACCGTCCCGGCCTATTACTCGGTGAGCCTGGGCGCGGAGCAGGATTGGAAAGTTGCTCGCCGGCAGATTCTAAAAGCCAGGCTGGACATCGTGAACGTGACGGACAACATCTATCAACTCCGCAGTGGCAGCGGCGTGGGCGTCAATGCCGCCCAATACGGCATGCGCCTCGGCTTTTTTGGCACGCTCAGTTATGCATTCTAGGAAATGTTGGAAATGGGTTGCCACGCGATGAGCTCGACAGATACAAAGGGGACAATGCCACAGTATGAGCTGAAAGATGAGCTGGCCCGTTTTTGCCTGCCCGAGGCGAATCGGAATCCGGACCAGAAGCTGGCCTGGATGAATTCGATTTGCATTCTGTTCCTGATCATCGGCGTTTTCGGATCGAAGCCCGCCACCGTCTCCATCAAACCGGTCCCGCCGATGGAGGAAGCGGTCCCCGTCATTGTCGAACCCCTGGCGCCGCCGCCGCCGGCCGCCGAAGACCAGAAGGAAGAGCAGACGGACGAGGAAAAGCCCGAGGCGCCGCAGGTGGTGGTGGTCGTTCCGGAATCGCCCGAGATTCACTTCGCCGTGCCGACGCTGGGGAATCTGGTGGCTCCCGGCGCGATGGGCCAGGCACCGCCGCTCCTTCCACTGCAGCCGCCCGCTCCGCTCCGGAGTGTTCCCGCGTCGCTCGACAGCACGGGTGCCGGCGGCGAGCGTCCGCAGCCGCCGTATCCGAAACTCGCCCTGGAACAGGGCCAGCAGGGCAGGGTGACGCTGCTCATGAGCGCCGATGACGCCGGGAACATCCTCTCGATCGAAGTCAAAACATCCTCCGGTTTTCCCATTCTCGACCGCAGTGCGATGGACTACGTCCGGCGCCATTGGACGCTGCCGTCCGGCAGCGGCGCGCGATTGTTTGAAGCCACGATCACCTATCAACTGCAGGCCGGTTGAGTATCCCGAGACCACACAACTTCAATCCAACCTTTATGCTCGCAAACATCGTTCTTCAATTCTTCGACAAAGGCGGACCGGTCATGTGGCCGATCCTTGTTTCCGCCCTGGTGGCCGTCGCCGTCGTGGGCGAACGCACTTTTTGGTGGATTCGCGAACGCGGAAGGCGCGAGCCGCAGAAGATGGAGCAGGTGCTGGCCGCCCTGGAGAATTCCGACATCGCCACCGCCACGAAAATCGCCGAGGGTTCCGAGGACCCGGTCATCCGGATGATCCATCGGGGTCTCAGCCACGTCCACACCTCGGTCCCGGGCGCCCTCCAACTGGCGGCCGGGAGCGAACTCAAGCGCGCGGGCCGGTTCCTGAACGTGATGGACACGCTCGTGACGCTGGCTCCGCTGCTGGGCCTGCTGGGCACGGTCACCGGACTGATGCGCGCCTTTCTCAACGTCGGGAGTACCGAGCTGTCCGTCGTCGCCGTCACCGGCGGCATTGGTGAGGCGCTGATCGCGACGGCCTGCGGTCTCGGGATTGCGATCTTTTCACTGATCCCGTTCAATGTGTTCAGCTCGAAGGTCGCCCAACTGCAGTACGAGTTGGAAACGGCCGCCACGAACATCGAAGTCATGGTCGGGGGCGGCAAATCCGGTGAACCGGTTTCGCTGCAAACGGCAGCGCAGTCGCGCCCGGTTTCCGGGCGCTGAATTCCGCCGATGAGATTGCCTTCACCCATCCGGCGCCGCGGGTCGCGGATTGTCATCATTCCGCTGATCGACATCATGTTTTTCCTGCTCGCCTCTTTCATGATGATCAGCCTGCAGATGAGCCGGACGGGGAACATTGAAGTCAACCTGCCGTCCGCCACGGAGGCGCGGCCTGATTTCAAGCCGGACATGGTCAACATTGCCGTGGACAAATCGGGCCGGGTTTGGGTGGAACGCAAGCCGGTTTCGCTGCCCGAATTGAGCCTCGTTCTCAGCAACCGGTTCCGGGGGAATACCAACCTGCCGGTCTTCATCAGCGGCGACCGCGACACGCTGGAAGGGACGATGGTGAATGTATTCGAGGTGGTGCGCCGGGCGGGGGTCCAGAAAGTGGCGTTCGCCGTGGATGGAGCCGGACCTGACAAGGCGCCATGAAAATCCGATCCCCAATCCGGCAAAGGCAAACGCGCCTGGAGATCATTCCCCTGATCGACATCATGTTTTTTCTGCTGGCTTCATTCATGATGGTCAGCCTGCAGATGCAGAAGGTGCGGACGCTCAGCGCGGGCCTGCCGACGGCGACCCTCGCGACCTCCGCGGCCCGGCCGGACATGGTCAATCTCCGGGTGGATCGATACGGACAGGTTTCCGTGGATGGGAAGACGATTCCCTTTCCGGATCTGTTCACCCTGCTGACCAACCGATTCAGTTTGAACCAAGAGCTGCCGGTTTACATCACCGGTGCGCGGAGCGCCACGCATGGATCCATGATTTACGTGCTGGACTTTGTAAAGCGGGCCGGGATACAGCATGTGGCCTTTTCCGTGAAGGCCGCGCCGGACCGCCCCTGATTGAGCCATGAAAAACTTCCACCAGAACCTGCTGATCCTCCTCGCATCGGCGCTGTGCGTCCTGTGCGTCTATCAATGGCACGGCCAAACCCGGCAGCGGACCCAGATTGAGAGCCTGAACCAACTGGTCTATGAAAAATCCCTCGCCATCCGGGATGACACCAACTCGCTCGCCCTCCTGAATCATCAGGTCGCGCAGATGGACGCGCGGATCACCGAATTAAAGGGGACGGTCGAGACCCACGAGCAGTTCGTGGCGGTTCAACGGCGCGCGATCAACAGTCTGCAGGCCGCCGGCGAGGCCTTGACCAACCGGATCGTTGAATACCAAAACGCCGTTGACAGCCTGGAAGCGAAGCTGAAAGAAGCATATGCCGGCATCGGGAAGCAGAATGAATCGCTCGCGGAACTCGTGGCACAGCGGGACGAGTTCGTGAGGAAATACAATGACAGCGTGAAGGAACGGAACGAGATCGTCGCTAAATACAATGACCTGGCCGCCCGGGTCGAGAAGCAGCAATCGGGCGGCAAATGAACAGCCTGGGATTTTCCTGAGTCCGGCCTTGGAATCCCATCCCATCCAACGCCGCGCTCCTCCTTGGATGGTTGCGGGAGGGCTTCCAGGAACTGCGAATTTCGATTTGCGATTTGCGGGAGCATGGGCAGACTGCAGCGGATATAGGGCAAGTCCCTTTTTCGATCGACATGAAGCGGATCAAACGCATCGGCATCATCACGGCGGGCGGCGACAGCCCCGGCTTGAACGCGGCCATTCGCGGTGTCGGCAAGGCGGCCCTGGGCATCGAGGGGGTGGAGATCATTGGATTTCGCGACGGATTCCGCGGCCTCGCTGAGGATTTGCAGATGCGCCTCGATAAGCGAGCGCTCTCGGGCATTCTCACCATTGGCGGCACCATCCTCGGCACCGGCCGCGACAAACCGCATCGCATGGAGGTCGGCGGCGAGGAACGGGACATGATGGAGGTCATCGTTCGCAATTACAGGAAAAACAAACTGGACGCTCTGGTCTGCATCGGCGGAGGCGGGACGCACAAGAACGCGCTGCGACTGGTCGAGAAGGGGCTGAACATCGTCACGCTGCCGAAGACCATCGACAACGACATTCCGCTGACGGACGCGACGATCGGGTTTGACACGGCGTTGGGAATCGCGACGGAAGCGGTGGACCGCCTGCACAGCACAGCTCACAGCCACCACCGCATCATCATTGCGGAGGTCATGGGTCACCGCGCCGGGTGGCTGGCGCTGGGCGCCGGGATTGCAGGGGGGGCGGATGTCATCCTGATCCCGGAGAAGCCCTATGACATCGTGCATATTGCCTCTGCGATCCGGAAGCGCAGCCGGCACGGGACGAATTTCAGCATTGTGGCGGTTGCCGAAGGCGCCATGTCGAAGGAGGACGCCGCGGCCTTCGCGAAGGCCGAGGAGCAGAAGAAGAGCGCGACCAGCAAGGCGCAGAGGCAGCGGGCCAAAACCGAACTGGCCGTCCTGTCCGCCCGGCATTCGGGAAACACGCTGCGGTTGGCAAAGCAGTTGGAGGAGTTGACCCATCTGGAGGCGCGCGTGACGATTCTCGGCTACGTCCAGCGCGGCGGCACGCCGTCGGCCGGCGACCGTCTGCTCGCCACGCGCCTGGGCACGATGTGCGTCGATTTGATCCAGGAACAGGTTTTTGGCGTGATGGTGGCCGCGCGTGGCGACGGGGTGAAACCGGTCCCCATCGCGGAAGTGGCCGGCAAACTCAAGACCGTCCCGGCAGACCACCCCTGGATCAACAGCGCGCGGCGGGTGGGCACCTGTCTGGGGGATTGAGAAGCGTGCGAAGCCTCCCATCCCGGATCGGGAGCGCATTGGGACCCTGAAACCTTGCAGCCGCCCATGTGAATTGGCCGAACCGTCCCGCAGTGGCGATCTGCGCCGTTTCACAACGGCGGCTAGCGGTGAATCCAGAAATCACTCTCGACACGTGGTTTTGACATCATCATTCTTTCCGCCATGTCAGACGCCGCCACGACGACGCCGGCGCCGTCGTCCCGACTGAAAATTCTTATCCGCCGGCTGCTGAGCACGGCCCTGCTCTGGGCTTTTGTCCTGACGGCCCTGTTCTGCCGGAACAAACCGCTTTCGGACTGCCTGTTTCTCACGGTCATGGCCTTTCTGGCGGCGACGGGTCTGGCCGAGTTTTACGGCCTGGCGGAGAAGCGCGATCTGGTTTGCTTCAAAGGCTGGGGGATTTTCGGCGGAGTGCTGCTGATGTCCGGGACCTTCCTGCAATTGACCGGTCACATCGGGACGCAAGGGTCTCCGGCCCGCGTCAACGATTTTGAAACAAGCTTTCTCATCCTCTTCGTGCTGGGGCTGTGTCTGCGGCAGTTTTTTTCGCGAAGCAACACCGTCGGAATCGTGGCGATCGCCACCACGCTGTTCGGCTTGATGTACGTGCCCTGGCTGCTGAATTTCATACAGAAAATCCAGTTCTTCATGTTCCGCCCCCCGTTCGAGGGCAGCGGAAAGATTTATGTCCTGTATTTTATCCTCGTCACCAAATTCAGCGACACGGGGGGTTACTGCGTCGGCTCGCTGATCGGGCGGCACAAGATGATTCCGCGCATCAGTCCCGGGAAGACGTGGGAAGGGTTCGGCGGGGCCATCCTCGTTTCAACCGGCGCCAGCGTGGTGTTCACCCATCTCTTCGGTGACCGGATGGAAGGCATGAACTGGAGGCACGCTGTGATCCTCGGCGTTGTCCTGAGCGTCTGCGCCGTGGTGGGCGACCTGATCGAATCCGTCTTCAAGCGGGAGGCGGGCGTGAAGGATTCGGGCGGCTTTTTCCCGGGCATCGGCGGCATGCTCGACTTGCTCGACAGCCTGTTGTTTAGTGCGCCCATCATGTATCTGTATCTGCGGCACGTGCTGACGCATCCTTAACGCGCAAATGAAGAACGTCGTTCTGTTAGGCAGCACCGGTTCCATCGGCACCAGCGCGGTCAAGGTCGCCGGGGATCTGCCGGACCGTATCCGGCTGCTCGCGCTGGCGGCCGGCAGCAATGCGGAATTGCTGCTGGCCCAGGCGCGCGCGCACCGCCCGGAGGCCATTTGCATCGCGGACCCCGCCAACGCGCGTGCGTTGCGCAACGAGTTGGGGACGGCGACGGAGGTATTCTCGGGCGCGGAGGGGCTTCTCAAGCTGGCGACGTTGCCCGGGGCCGACATCGTCCTGATTGCGATCGTGGGCACGGCCGGGCTGCAGCCCGCGCTGGCGGCGATCCGGGCGGGCAAGGACCTCGCCGTTGCCTCCAAGGAAATCCTGGTGATGGCCGGTGAAATCGTGATGAGGGAAGCACGCGAGCACGGGGTCCGGGTTTTGCCCGTGGACAGCGAGCATTCGGCCATCTTTCAGTGCCTGGACGGCAAGCCGTCCGGGTCCGTTCGCAAGCTCTGGCTCACCGCGTCGGGCGGCCCGTTTCGCAATACGCCGAAGGCGGAATTCCCCGGCATCAGCGTCGAGCGCGCGCTGAAACATCCGTCGTGGGTCATGGGGCGCAAGATCACGATTGATTCGGCGACGCTGTTCAACAAGGGATTGGAGATGATTGAAGCGCGGTGGTTGTTTGACATCGAGATGGCGCGCGTCGGGGTTGTCGTGCATCCGCAGAGCGTGGTGCATTCGCTGGTGGAATTTGTGGATGGTTCCATGCTGGCGCAGCTTTCAACGCCGGACATGTGCCTTCCGATCCAATGCGCACTCACCTATCCGGACCGCGTGTCCAGCGATCGGGTCCAAACAAACCTTCCGAAACTCGGCAGCCTGACCTTCGAAGAGCCGGACCTAGAGAAGTTTCCGGCGCTCAGCCTGGCGCGCAGGGCCGGGGAGACGGGCGGCACGCTGCCGGCCGTGCTGAATGCCGCGAACGAAGTCGCGGTCGATGCCTTCGTGAACCGGCGAATCCCGTTTCCGCAGATCGGTGATATCGTCCGCCGCTCCATGGACCGGCACACGGTGGTGGCGCATCCAAGGCTGGACCAGGTCCTGGAAGCCGACGCCTGGGCTCGGAGGGATGCGGCCCTCTGATTGTTCATGTCGCGGCGCCCGGTTCCAATGGCAATGAATTACTGGCTCGTGAAACAAGAACCGGAGGCCTACTCGTGGGCCGGCCTCCTGACCGAACAGGGGCGTTTTCCTTGCGTGACCGCGGCGATCGACGCGTGCAACACCTCCACCATCCGTTGCATCTGCTGTTCCGTTGTGCAATACGGCGGCATCAGCACAATGACGTTTCCGATCGGGCGGGTCAGGACGCCCCGGCTGGCCATGGCCTCACAGACGCGGATGCCGGCGCGCTCCCGCAAGTCGAACGGCTCCCGCGTCCGCCAGTCGCGCACGAGTTCGACGCCCGCGATCAGGCCGACCTGGCGGATGTCGCCCACATGCGAGAGGGACCAGAGGCGGCGCAGCTCGAGGCGCATCGTTTGCTGGAGTTGATGGCGTGCCCGGGCGGACGCCGCGCTTTGCAGCAACTCGATGCTGGCGAGGGATGCAGCCGCGCCGAGTTGATTGGCGGTGTAGCTGTGACCGTGAAAAAACGTCTTAAATTCCTCGTATTCACCCAGGAAGGCGTCAAAAATCTCCTGCGTTGTCAGTGTGGCCGCCATGGGCAGGCAGCCGCCCGTCATTCCCTTGGCCACGCAAAGAAAGTCGGGTTGAACGCCTTCTTGATGGCAGGCGAAAAGGATTTGCGATTTGCGATTTGCGATTTGCGATTGGGGGGCGCCGGTTCTGCCGAACCCGGTCATGACTTCGTCCGCAATGAGCAGGGCTCCGTGGCTTCGGGCGATGTCGGTCACCTGCGGCAGCCAGCCGGCCGGCTGGGGGATCATCCCGGCGGCGCCTTGCATGAGCGGTTCGAAAACGAAGCCCGAGTACGGAGCGCCGCGTTTCTTCTGCGAGGCAAGCTTTCGCTCCACTTCGCCGACGCACTCCCAGCCGCATTTCCGGTATTCCCGCGCGTCCTCCCGTTCCGGCCGGGCGCGGTTGAAGGGGCAGCGATAGCAATAGGGCGCCATCACTTCGTCGGTCTTGAACAGGAGTCCGGAGAAGCGCCGGTGAAACAAATCAACATGCCCGAGCGCCACCGCCCCGATCGTATCGCCATGATAGGCGCCCGCGAGCGAAAGGAATTTCGGTTTGCGGCTCCGGCCCGAGCGCCGTGCGAATTCATAGGCGAGCTTGAGCGCGGCCTCGACCGCGGTGGAACCGTCGTCCGAAAAGAACACCTTGGACAATGTACGATTTACGATATTCGATTGACGCGCTTTGCAGCCTGCAGCCGCGTCAATCGTCGATCGCCAATCGCCATTCGCCGGGTTTGCTGCTTGCACCAACCGTGCGGCAAGGACAGAGGCCGGTTCATTCGCCAGGCCGAGCGCGGAGGAATGCGCGATTTTGTTCAACTGGCGCCGGATCGCGCCGTTGATCGCCGGGTGGTTGTGCCCATGCAGATTCGTCCAGATCGAGGAATTGGCATCGAGATATTTCCGGCCCCGGGCGTCACGCAATACCGCTCCGCGGCCTTCGACAATGACGATCGGCTCGCGCCGGAGCCATTCGCGCATCTGGGTGAACGGGTGCCAGATGTAGCGCCGGTCGAGTCGGGCGAAGGAATTCATTGTCCAAAGTTTAAAGTCCGATCCCCAGGTCGTGAAGCGCGACGATGAGTGTGGAAACGTCTTCGGGCGAATGTGCCGCGGTGACCGTGAGGCGCAGGCGGGCACTGCCGCGGGCGACGGCGGGATAACGGATCGCGGGAACAAAGAGGCCCTGCGCCCGCAGCGCGGCGGAGGTGTCCACGGCCTTGGATTCGTCGCCGATCAGGATTGGGAGGATGGCGCTGGGGGGGGTTGCGGTTTGAAGTCCGAGGCCCGAAGCGCATTCGGAAACCCGCCGCCACATCGAGCGGCAGCGGTCTGCGCCCGCTTTCGATTCGATGAACCGAAGGCCGGCGACCGCGGCGGCGGCGGCGGCGGGCGGCGGCGCAGTCGAAAAAATGAAGCTCCGGGCCCGGTTGACAAGGAAATCGATCAACACGCGCGAGCCGCAGATATAGCCGCCGGCCGAGCCCACCGCTTTGCCCAGGGTGCCCATCTGGATCTCGATCCGGTCGCTCACGCCGGCCTCTTCTGCCAGGCCGCGCCGGTTTTTGCCGAACAAACCGGCGGCGTGCGCTTCATCGACCATGAGCCACGCGCCGTATTTGTCCTTCAGATCAGCCAGCGTCCGCATCGGCGCCTGGTCTCCGTCCATGCTGAAGACCGATTCGGTGACGATCAGGACCTGCGATTTGGGAGTTCGGGCGCCGGCCCATTTGAGAATGTCCTCGAGGTCGTTCGGATCGTTATGGGCAAACACGCGGAGTTTGGCGCCCGACAGCCGCGCGGCATCCACGATGGACGCGTGGACGAGCTTGTCGATGAGGATGACATCGTCCTTTTCGAGCAGCGCGCAGATGGTTCCCAGGGCGGTGGCGTAGCCGGTGGAGAAACTGAGGGCCGCCTCGCTGCATTTGAAGGCGGCCAGGGCCTCATCGAGTTCGTGATGGGGAGTCATGGAGCCGCAGACCAGCCGCGAGGCGCCGGCTCCTGTGCCAAACCGCTCGATGGCTTTCACCGCGGCATCCTTGAGGGCGGGCTCGTTGGCGAGGCCCAGGTAGTTGTTGGAACCGAAGTTCAGGAGGGTCCGGCCGCCGATTTGAATACGGGCGGACTGCGGTGAATCCACGCGCCGCAATTCCCGATACAGCCCCTGTTCCCGCAGCGCGGCAAGACGCCGGCTCAATTCGCCGTCGAGGCTGTCGGCAGGCTTCATTGCGGCGCGGGTTCGACGGCCCAGTTCCCGTCGATCATGCTTGCCGACACATCCCTGCGATGATCGAGCACCGCTTCATAAGCGTCCGCCGCGCTGCCCGCGAAGGGAATCGTGATGAGGTCGGCGAACGCGCCTTTGGACAATCGGCCGATCTTGCGGTCCAGGCCGAGGGCGAGGGCGCCGTTGAGCGTGGCCAGGCGGAGGATTTTTTCGGGGGGCAATCGCGAGTGGGCGCGCGCGAAGGATCGCATTTCGTCAAACAGGTTCAACTCGACCGGTTCCTTCGGTTTCTTATAGACGGTTGCCAGGCTGTCGGTGCCGAGGCAGACATTGACGCGGGCGCGGGTCAGTTCGCGGAGCGGGAATTTATGGTGCCGGAAATAGAAGTGGCTTCGAGGGCAATGCACCACGCTGGCCTTCCTCCGGGCGAGGAGCGATGCGTCCCGCGCTGCGAGGAAATTGACATGCACGGCGAGCAGGTTTTTCGACAGGGCCCGGCAGCGTTCGAGGTGCTGGACCGGCGAACCGGCCCCGCAATCGGACATGTCGCGCCCGTTGCGGCGAAGCCATTCGAACATCTCGCCGCTCCCGTTCATGAACATTTCGAATTCCTGGGTGGATTCGGCGACGTGGATCGACAGGGGCCACCGGCGGCGGCGCGCGGCCGCGGCGGTTCGCCGCAGCAGTTCCGGGACGGTCGAGTAGGGAGCGTGAGGCGCCACGGCGGCGCGGCAACGGCCGCGTGAAAGCGACTGGATGCGTTCCAGGGCCTCCTGCAGGATCGAGCGCGGCTTGCGCCGGCTCCTGACCCCCGTCAACTCGAGAAATGAAATCACGCGCAAGGGGGTGGCGGTCCACACTTCCGGCAGCAGCTCCGGCACCGCCTCGAAATCGGCAACCGTCGTGGTCCCGGTGCGCACGAGCATCCGCGCGCCCCGCAGCCAGGATTCGGCAAACTCGGAATAGTTCCACTCCGATTTGGCCGAGGTGATGAGCTTGATCCAGTCGGTGAACGATTTTTGCGGCGGAACCCTTCCGGCCATGTCCGTGTAGTCCAGATGGCAGTGGGCGTTGACGAGGCCCGGGAGGAGGATGGAGTTTCCGAGGTCGATCGCCTCGCCCTGCTTGCGGGCGCGAAGATGTTTCCAGGATCCGATCGACGCGATCCGGTTGCCTTTGATGAGGACGGCACCGTCCTCGATCGGCGGCTGTGAAACGGGCAGGACGATGCGGGACCGGAGAATCATGGAAAGGCAGAATGCGGATGGAAAAATGCGGGAAGGGGGGTGCATCGAGCCGTCATGATTCCGCTTTCCCGCATCAAATCTCCTCTTCCTGGCGGGTCTGTTTGGAGCGGGCGGCGGCTTTATGCTTGCGAGCCTTGTATTTATTCTGCCGTTTCCGGATCTGTTGCTCGATTTTCTTCACGACCAGGTCGATCGCCGCGTAAAGGTCGATTTCGCGGTCTTCGGCAAACAGGTCCGGTCCGCGCACGGCCAGCCGGATCGAGCACGAGAACTGCCGCTCCCGCACGCGCGTGTGGTCGTGTTCGAGCGTCACGCGCACGTCGATCGCCCGCTTGTCCAGGCGATCCAGTTTGTCAAGTTTGGCGAGAACATGCTCCTCGATCGCCTTGGTCAAGGTCACGTTGTGCGTCGAAAGGATCAATTTCATGAGCGCATGATGCCGTCGGCGCGCCGCGAAATCCAGCGAAAGTCACGGTGCTATTGCCAGGGCTCTCTGTGACCATACCCCGGGCCGTGCCATTTCTGACGATGCTGCGGCTCACAGAGCCGCGGTCCGGCGCGCGGGTCTATGACCCGCAGCAGGGTTGGCAGGGCAATGGGCGAGTGGAGTATGCCGTGCGCGTGGATGGTTCTGCGTTGCTGCGGCTCACAGAGCCGCGGTCCGGACAGCGGGTCTGCGACCCGCAGCAGGCGCTGGCGGAGCATGACGTGCTGGGAGGCATCAATGATTTGCAGGCTTTCCAGGCTTGCCGCCGCTCACCGCGTGGGTCTGATGTGCGCGCCAGTTCCATCCGAAACCTCAGCCTTAGTGAGGAGCTGTGCGAAGGGATGCTTGAATCTCCGCCCCGGTTTCATTAAATGTCGTGCGTGCCAACGAAAGTTGTTGCTGTTGCCAACCAAAAAGGCGGGGTTGGAAAGACCACCACCGCGGTCAACCTGGCCGCGTGCGTGGCGGCGGTTGGCAAGCGCGTTCTCCTGTTCGATCTGGACCCGCAGGCCAACGCCACCAGCGGCGTGGGTCTGGAAAAAGAGGAGGGAGCGAGCGCTTACCGGGTGTTGCTGGGCGAGGGGAGCCTGACCGACAAAATCCGGAAAACAGTTTTCGACGGGCTGAGCGTCATTCCCAGCGAGGTGGATTTGTGCGGGGCGGACATCGAGCTGGCCCGGGCCGAGAACCATCTGCTCCGGGTGGCGCAGGCGCTGCGGCCGGTGCTGGACGGCCAGCAATTCGACGTGATCCTCATCGATTGTCCGCCGTCGCTCGGCATCCTCACGCTGAATGCCTTCGCGGCGGCGGACGGGTTGCTCGTGCCGCTCCAGTGCGAGTACTATTCGCTGGAGGGAATTTCCATGATCAACCGGATCCTCGGCCAGCTCCAGGGCAACGGCATCAATCCGCGCCTGGAGATCCTGGGCGTGGTGATGACGATGTATGACGGACGCACGAGGCTGGCGGCCCAGGTTGTGAGCGAAGTGCGCGAGTACTTTGGCGAGCGCGTTTTTGAAACGATGATTCCGCGCAGCACGCGGCTCGCGGAAGCCCCGAGCTTCGGCAAGCCGATCATTCATTATGACAAATACAGCAGCGGAGCGGCCGCCTACGAACTCCTGGCACAGGAATTCATCGGACGGCTCGGGCTTTGATCCGCGTTCGGACGCGGCCCCGGGTCGAGGCACCGACCAGCCATGGACTCTGGAGGGAGACCTTTGAGCGGCTCCTCCCGCCGGGGAATCCTTCTGGTTTCGGGGCTGCTCCTCCTGCTGACGCTGGCCCTGCGGGTGCCGCTGCTGGACATCCCGTTCGAGCGGGACGAAGGCGGTTACTCGTACATTGCCTGGAGGCTCGGGTATCACGAACTTCCGTACCGTGATTGGATCGACCACAAACCGCCCGCCATCTATTGGGTGTACCACCTGGCCTTGAGCCTGCCATTTGGATCGATTCGCTCCGTCCATGTCATGGCGCTGCTGTTCTCGGCGTCGTCGGCTTGCGCCCTCTTCTTTTTGGCCTCCCGCCTGGTCGGCCGACCCTGGGCGGCGGTTGCCGCCGCCCTGTTCGCGCTTGTTTCCACAGATCCGCTCGTGCAGGGGACGTCCGCAAATACAGAGTTGTTCATGCTGCTTCCGCTGATCCTTTCCCAACTTGCCTTCCTTTCGGCGGCAGCCGGCGGCCGTCGCAGAATCCTTCTGATGATAGTGTGCGGCGTGCTGAGCGGTATCGCGGTCGCCTTCAAACAGGTGGCCGCCGTCAACTGGCTTTTTCTCATCGCATGTTATTTCGCATTCGCCACGGGCGGGCGGCGGCTGCGGGAGACGCTGTCATTTGCCGCATGGTCCACGGCGGGACTCGCCGCCACCTGGGGACTCATCGCGATGTATTTTGCATTCCACCACGCGCTGCGTGATTTCATCTATTGGGTGTTCACTTACAATCTGGAGTACGCCGACACAACCCCGTGGAGAGAGCGTTTGGAGAATTGCGCGCAGACGCTCACGACGCTCTGGCGGACGCAGGCGGGGGTTTGGATTCTGTCGGTGGCAGGTTTTGCGGGTGTTTGGCCGGCCGGCCGGAGGAAGTGGTTGCTGTTCCTGGGCGGGTGGCTCCTGACGAGCCTCGCGGGAGTCAGTGCGAGTGGATTCTTTTTTCCGCATTATTTCCAGCAACTGCTGCCCGCGTTGTGCGTCACCGCGGCGCTGGGAGCTGAGGTGGTGTATCATTCCCGGTTTTGGAGCGGGATTTCCGCCTGGGGCCGGGGATCGCTGCTGGTCCTGCTTCTGGTTTTGCCGCCGGCGACGGTGTTGTTTCCGTTTCTGTTTGTGTATTCCCCCGCGGAAGCGGTTCGGAGGATCTACCCGGGCAATCCATTTGCCGAGATGCCGGACATGGGCAGGCGTATCGCCGAGGTGACGCAGCCGCAGGACCGGGTGTTCCTGTATGGGATGGAGGCCGAAGCCCTCTTTTATGCGCGGCGCGTTTCGGCCACGCGCTACGTCAATCTTCTTCCCTTGTACAGCCCCCATCATGATACGCGGGAGAAACAGCTCGAAACCGCCCGGGAAATAACTCTTGCCCGGCCGGCGGCGGTATTCTGGCTTCCGAACGGACTCTTTTTCCGGCCGGGAACCGAGCAGTATTTCTCGGGCTGGATCGAAACCTATCGCGTCCAGAACTTCCGTGCCGACACCGGCATGGCCATGGACCCGGCCTACCATTATCGGCTCATCCCGATTCCCAAAGACCTGTCCATCTCGCTGTGGCCCGGGGAGCAGCTTGTCGGCGCCCTGTATGTGACGAAAACCCGATAACGGGTGGATCAGACCGTCCCGGTCTTGTTCAAATAGCCGTCAATGGCCCGCGCGGCGCGTTTGCCATCGCCCATGGCGAGGATGACGGTGGCGGCGCCGCGGACGATGTCGCCGCCTGCGTAAACGCCGGGGAGACTGGTCATGCCGTTGTCGTCCACGAGAATGTTTCCCTGGCGGTTCAACTTCAGCTCCGGGCACGTCGAAGTCAGCAGCGGATTCGCGCGGGTGCCGACGGCCACGACCACGACATCGCACGGCAGCAGGAATTCGGAACCCGGAACCGGCTCGGGTTTGGCCCGGCCGGACGGGTCCGGCGCGCCGAGTTTCATGCGAATGCACCTCAGGCCCGAAACCCAGCGTTTGTTGTTGCCGACGACTTCCAGGGGCGCGGCGAGGAAATGGAACCGGACGCCTTCCTCCTCGGCGTGCTTGACCTCTTCGGCGCGGGCGGGCAATTCGTTCCGGGTCCGGCGGTAAACGATCGCGGCGGATTCCGCGCCCAGTCGTTTGGCGGTGCGGACCGAGTCCATGGCGACGTTGCCTCCGCCGACCACGGCCACGCGCTGGCCGCGAAGGACGGGGGTGTCGGTGCGGGGAAACTGGTAGGCGGCCATCAAGTTGACGCGCGTGAGGTACTCGTTAGCGGAGTAAACGCCTTTGAGGTTCTCACCCGGCACATTCATGAAAACCGGCAGGCCCGCGCCATTGGCGATAAAGACCGCGTCGAAGCGCTCGCGGAGATCCGGGAGCGTGTAGGTGCGGCCGATGACCGTGTTGCATTCGATGGTCACTCCGGCCTCTTTGAGCCGCTCCACCTCCTGCGCCACAATCTTTTTGGGAAGGCGGAATTCGGGGATGCCGTACACGAGCACGCCGCCGGGTTTGTGGAGGGCTTCGTAAACCGTGACCGCGTATCCCCTGCCGGCCAGTTCGCCGGCGGCGGTCAAGCCGGCCGGGCCGGAGCCGACGATCGCGACCTGCTTGCCCGTGGGTTGAACCGCTGTTGCGGCCAGTTGATCGCGATGCGAACGGGCCCAGTCGGCGACATAGCGTTCGAGATAGCCGATGGCGACGGGCAGGCCCTTCGCGCCGCGGACACACTCGAGTTCGCACTGGGTTTCCTGCGGACAGACCCGCCCGGTGATGGCGGGCAGCGTGTTGTCGCAGAGGAGACATTGCGCCGCCTCCGCGATGCGGCCCTGGGCGAACAGATCGATGAAGCGGGGGATGTTCACGCCCACGGGGCAGGCGCTGACGCAGCGCGGGTTTTTGCAATGGAGGCACCGGTCCGCTTCCAACAGGGCCAGTTGCTCGCTGAAGCCGAGGTTGACCTCCTCGAAATTCGCCGCGCGATGCGCCGAATCCTGCTCGGGCATGCTCTGGCGCCTGATCTGCAGGCGCTGTTTGGTGGTGAGTTTCCCGGGCATTGCGGTTTACGAGAGGGAGGCGCCGGCGCCTTGCTGCAGCCGGCAGTTGCTGTCGGCACAGGCAATGGCCTGCTGTTCGAATTCGCGGTAGATGGAAAGCCGGTCCATTAATTCATCGAAATTCACCTGGTGGCCGTCAAATTCAGGGCCGTCCACGCAGGCGAATCGTGTTTCGTTTCCGACGCTCACCCGGCATCCGCCGCACATGCCGGTCCCGTCGATCATGACGGGGTTCAGCGACACGATCGTCCGCACCCCAAATGACCGGGTGAGTTCGGCCATCGCACGCATCATCGGGACCGGGCCCACCGCGTAAACGATGTCGATTCCGCCGGCATCGAGCGCGTGCCGGGCCGCATCGGTCACGAATCCCTTCCGGCCGTAACTGCCGTCGTCGGTGCAAACCTCGACCTGCCCGAGGCGCCGCAGTTCCTCTTCGAAGATGACCCATTCCCGGGAGCGTCCGCCGATGATGCTGGCCACACGCACGCCTCGTCGTGCAAGGGCCTGGGCGATCGGATGCACCACGGCCGTGCCGACGCCTCCCCCGACGCACAGGGCGGCGCCCGACTCGATCATCTCCGTGGGATGACCGAGAGGGCCGACGACGTCGCTGATGGATTCCCCGGGTTTTAACGCCACCAGTTCGCGCGTGCTCTTGCCGACCGACTGGATGACGAGCACAATGGAGCCCGCTTCGGCATCGGCATCGGCAACGGTGAGGGGTATTCGCTCCGCGTTCTCCTGGAGGCGGACGATGACGAACTGTCCGGGCTGCCGGATTTGGGCAATGCGCGGCGCCGAAACGTCCAGTCGCGTGACGTTCGGGCTGAGTTGTCTTCGGGCCAGAATGGCGTGCATCTCGGCGCGAAGCTGAATCCGGCCGGACCGGTCCAGCATCGTCGCAATAGCACGATGGCGCATGACCCCTTCTGAGGTCAATAGCGATTGCGGAGAGGCCGGGCCGGTTGAGCTGGGATGGAAGAACATCCAACGGGGTGGCGCTCGTCGCCAGTATCCCTTGGCTTCCTGCAACCTTACTGGGGACGAGGCCGTCCCCACCCCGTGAATCGACCCTGACGTTTCTTTGACAGCGACCTCAATTAAGGTTACTAACACGCGGATTTTCACTGTTTATGTCTCGCGAAGCGACAGAAATGATTGTCGGCGCCGTCACGGTTGAGGCTTCCGACACCAAGACCATCCGGCTGAGCTGGCCGGCGGGTTACGACGTGAACTTCAAGACCGGCCAGTTCATCACCTGCTACTGGCCCGACGAGCCCGGCTACAAACGGGCTTACTCGCTTTCCTCGTGTGCGCTGGATCGCGGGTTTTACGAATTCACCGTGCGGCGCGATGGCAAGATGGGCACACGGCTGGTGGACTGGATCAAGCCGGACCAGCGATTGATGGTCCTGCCGCCGGCGGGAAAATTCCTGCCGGTGTACGAGGCGAGCGCGCACCTGATCTGCATCGCCGGCGGATCGGGCGTCACCCCCTTCCGCGGGTTTGTGCGGGAAGCGACGCGCCGCGGCCTGGAAACAGGAATCACGATCCTCTACAGCGTTCGGACGGCGAAGGACATCATTTTCAGCGAAGAGTTCCGTCGGTTGGAACGGGAGAATTCCCATTTCAAGTTTCACGTCACCTGCACGCGGTTGGCGGAAGGGGATCCCTGGCCGGGCCGCCGGGGCCGTATCGATGCGGCGTGGATCAAACAGCAGATGGTTGATGCGGCCGGCACCTATTTTTATGCCTGCGGCCCCAACTCACTGGTGGAGTTTGCCGAAGGGCTGCTTTTCGAGCTCGGCCTGGAGAAAAGCCGGATGAAGACCGAGAAATGGGGATGACGAGGAAAGCGGAGCGCTCGCGCCCTCGCGTGCAGTGGCTGGCACCTCGCCAACCACTCTTGAGCCGTGCGACAGGTCACCGTTTAGTCCAACAGGAAACCCTCCGGCTCTGCCGGAGGACTCCCGAAGTTTGACAGCTCCGGGAGTCAATGCGGAGTCTGTGTTTCGTGAACCGCTCAA
>Ga0187860_1000704_pt1 | contig 31444 bp, 19 predicted proteins | sample June2016WEW_10_4_FD_132981 | JGI IMG/M metagenome (GOLD analysis project Ga0187860, IMG submission 132981) | Peatland microbial communities from SPRUCE experiment site at the Marcell Experimental Forest, Minnesota, USA - June2016WEW_10_40 | ecosystem: Environmental > Terrestrial > Soil >...
CCACGTTGGCGGTGAAGGTCCAGGCCCCTGTGGAGCCCGCCGAGGGAGTGCCTACCAGCAGCCCTGAGCTGCTGAGGCTGAACAGGAAGCCTGCGGGCACGTCCGTAGCAGACCAGGTAAGGACCGGGGAGGACCCTGTCACGGAGCCTCCTCCCGTAGCGTTGAGCTGCTGGCTGTACGTCAGCCCGGTAGGGGCATTGGGCAGGGGGGAGGTAGTGGCTATCGCAAGGTTGGTACTGACGTTGAAATCCACCAAAGCAGTAGCTACGTGCCCTGCCACATCGTTTGCCTGGAACTCTACCTCGTAGCCGCTGCCGGTAGGGCCGACCCATTCCCCGGCCAAGGATGCCGTCTGACCCTGGTTGGAGGCACTGGGAATGAGGAAGATTTTCAGGGGCAGGGGGTTGGGGCTGCTGGCCGGCACCGTCCATGTCACAGGGAGGGTATAGGTGCCCTCCACTATCATCGTGTTGTTGGTGTTGACCCCACGGTACATGTCCCCTACGTCGTCCGTGTTGATGGCCATCCCGGCGGCCACCCCTACCGTCACGGTAAGGGTCTTGATGCCGGTGTGCGAGGCAGAGTCCGTGGCCTGGAAGGTAACGCTCTGGCTGCCGTACCCGGAGTCGGCAGTCATGCCGGCCAGCGCCCCGGCAGAGCTGAGGGTGATGCTGGTGGGCAGGGTACCTGCCGTGGTAGCCCAGGTGTAGGGCGGTGTCCCCCCGCTCGCCTGGAGGGCAAAGGAATAGGCTGCCCCGGATGTGATGGCCGGGATGGCTATGGTGGTGATAATGACGCTGCTGTTCACGGTAAGGGTGATGGCCTTGTTTGCGGTATTGCCCAGGGCGTCCGTAAGGGTAAAGGTCACGCTGGCGCTCTGGCCCTCCAGGGCGGCGTCCGTGACGGTGCCAGAAAGGACCCCCGTGGAGGGGTCCAGGGTGATATACGCGGCCACCGCAGGGAATGCCGTTGCCAGGTTGCTCGACCATGTGTAGCCGGGTGTGCCCCCGTACCCGAGCATGGTCTGGGAGTACGCCACGTTCACCACGATGTTCGGCAGGCTGTCGGTGAGGATAATCAGGGGGGTAGCGTAGACAATGGCCAGCCTGCTGTAGATGAAGGACATCTTGCCGTCAGAGGTAGTGGCCTGGAGCCACAGGTCGAACACCCCTGCCTCGGTGGGGGTGCCCGAGACGGTGACGCTGCTGCCCGAGGCGCTTAGGGCAAGGCCCGCAGGGAAGTGCCCACGGTAGACGGAGGCGGAGGAGAGGTTGGACGCCTGGGTGGTTATAGTGCCGCTGTAGGGGGAGCCGAAGGCCCCGATAGGCAGGCTGGCGGTCATGGGGAAGGCGCTGGCCTGCGTGTCCCAGTTTATGGTAGCGGTGCCATGCACGGTCCCGTAGGAGTCCACGTACTCGATGACGCTTGTGTTGCTGCTCATTCCCTTTTCCTCGCTGTCGTGCCGACCCCCCTATCCCTGGTAAATCTGCACCGAGAACGACGATGTCGATGAGGCCGTCTGGGGCGGGTTCGACGAGTCCGTCACCGTGCCGCTGGCCGTGGCCCCCCAGGTGGTGCCCTGCTGGGAGGTATAGGTCTGCCCCAGGGTTGCTACTACCGAGGCCCCCGAGACGGAGCCGGTAAAGACGCCGCCCACATTCCAGCTAGTCCACGTGTAGGGCGGTGTACCGTTCATGGCGGTAAGGGCGTTGAAGGAGGGCGTAGTATTCTGGAGCACCGAGTAGGTCCCGGAGGCAGGCTGGATGGAGAGGGGCGCGGGCCCGCCGCCGCCGCTGCCGCCGCTGGTATTGATGCCGATAGAGACATCCCCGACGGCCTGCCCGATGTTGCCAGCACTGTCGGTGACCGTCACGCTTACCTGGGCCGGGAAGACGCCCGATGCCGCCCCGCTGAAGAAGAGCACGGCGTTGGCGGTGTTGTTGTTCTTTATCGACAGCAGGTAGCTTGCGGCAATAAAAGACATGCTGTAGCTGTACGGCTCCGTGCCCCCGGTGACCGAGACCGGGGGAGGTATGGTGCCGCTCTGGTTGGGGAGGAACACCGTGGACGAGCTGAGGCCCTTTACCGTGAGCGGGGAGGCGCTGGACACCACGTTGACGGTATAGGTGCCCGTGACGGTCTGCATGGCGCTGGCCGAGTCCGTCACCTGGATAGTGCCGCTCCAGGTCAGGGTGTTGCCTGCCGTTGCGGCGGAGTTCTGCACCTTGAGGGTGGCATTGGCCGTCCCGTTGTTTACTATGGTAAAGGTGTTCGGGGTGGTGCTTCCGGCGTTGGTAGTCAGGGTGTAGGCATAGGGAGGGGCTCCCCCGGTGGCCGTGACAGGCGGGTTGAGGGTTGCGCCCGTGCCGTTCACGGTAGAGGCCGGCATGCTGGTAGTAGGGTTGAGCCCGGTGGCGGACAGGGCAGGGCCGCCGACTACGATGACCACGGTGTCGAACACCGTGCCGCCCTGCACGAGGCTTATGGCGTCCGTGCCTGCGGAAGTAGCGAGGTAGTTGTACTGCATGACGAAGCTGTTGCTCGTCACGTCCACGATTGCCGTGGTGTTAGGCACGGTCGGAGAGCCCACCGTTGCCCCCGCCAGGGTGTTCTTGATGACCGGCAGGTTGGGGTCTGACTGCGAGTATCCCGTGTAGAGCACGGATATCAGGACATTGCTGTTGGTCACATAGTACTGCACCCCTGCCGTGGCGGTCGCCCCTATGTGCGGCGGGGTAGCGATGCTGGCGGACTGGGTCGGCACGGCCGGGGGGGTCGGCGTGCCGAAGGTGCCCGTCAGCGTGCCGTATACCAGCCCCGTGACCTGGTCAAGGGAGAGGCCCGGGGGGAGCGAGGAGCCTGACTGGACCCTGGAGATAAGGGGGACAGGGGGGCTGTTGCCTACGGGGAAGGTGCTGACCTCGGGGGAGTTGAAGTAGGGCCTCGGAGGGTACATGCCGACGAAGTCCCCTGTAAGGTACGGGCGCGGGTAGATTAGCTCTCCTCCCATGTCGGAGACGCTGTTGTGGGTGAGCAGCTCGAACTCCCGGACCACGGTGGCCACGACATGGGAGCCGTTGGTAAGCGGGATGCCTGCCCTCGCCTCGGAGTTGCAGAAGGCGGTGGGGGGCCCCGTTACCTCGACCAGGGGGGCGGTGGCAGGGGAGGGGGGGGAAAGGGTCACGGGCCCCGTGGGCACCACCGTCACCGCCAGGCCATTGACCCTGGAGAAGTCCGATATGGGGACTATGTTGTTCAGGTTGATGAGGAAACCGCCGAGGGACCCGGCTATGTCGTGGCCCTCGGAGACAGTATCGCCAATCCCCCACTGGTAGTCGAACGCCGCCTCCACTACCCCGAAGGGGCTTACCTGCTCCCCCACGGTGTAGTAGAACGTCTTGGTGACAGAGCCGGAGCTGGAGTCGTCTACCGTCACCGTGAAGCTGTGTACCCCGGCGTTGGAGTCGGAGACATTGACCTGGAACTCGAACGTGCCACCCCCGCCGACCAGCGCTTGGAAGCTGGTAGGGTCGTCAGCGGCCATCCCGTCGTCCGTGAAGGAGACAAGGGAGTAAGGGGGGTAGCCGCCGAACACGGGGATGTCGAGCCGGTAGGACTGCCCGGCATAGATGACCGGCTGGTCCAGCGGGCCGAACTGGAGGGGGGCCGGGTCGAGGCTCATGGTATAGGTACGGGAGGCCAGGGACCCCACGGAGTCCCGGACCTGCACGGTGACGATGAACTGGGTGGTGAAGTCCTGCATGCTGTAGGTGCAGGGGACGCCGGATATCAGGCCGCTGCTCGGGTCCAGGATAAGCCCCATGGGCAGGGTGCCCGCCTCGATGGACCATGCCAGGGGGGCTATCCCCCCCGTGCTCTCAAGCTGCTCGCTGTAGGGGGTAAGGACCTGGGCGTCCGGTATGGACAGGGTGGTTATTATCAGGTTGGACAGGATGACATAGGCCTGGGCCCCGGAGAAGGTCATCTCCGCGATGAAGGGGGGGACGCTGATATCCATGGCGGACACGGTGACATCGTAGGTGCCGAGCTGGGTCGGCGTGCCGCTTATGGTCCCGTCGCTGCTCATCTCCAGTCCGGGGGGCATGCCCTCGGCGGACCAGATGTAGAGGCTGTTGCTGGTGGTGGTGCTCGGGGCCGCCCCAAGCTCCACGAACGGTGTGCCGCCCGTGGCCTGCATGAACCTGAAGTACTCGGCAGGCTGGCCGATATAGGAGTCGCTAGGGAGGGCGGAGGTGGTTATCGTGACGGGGATGACGCTGCTGTCGCCGGGGGTCACCTCGGTGAGCGGCACGATGGGCTCGTTGAGCTGCGGGCGGGCATTGAGCGGGAACACGTCCAGTGCCATGGTGCCGAGCAGCGAGCTTGCGTTGCTGAAGCGGCTGGTGGCCACGAGCAGCTTCAGCTCGTTGGTGGCTATGTCACGGACGATGCCCCTGGCCACGACCTCGTAGGGCTGGACGGTGGCCGTCCCCGAGGTGTTGTCGATTATCTCGAACCCCTGCCCGCCGCCGACGCCGAGGGTGCCGGTAACGGAGGTCTCGGACGGGGTGCTGTATGCCTGGTTCATCACGAAGACGCTGAGCGAGCAGGAGCGGGTCAGCTTGACGGGGGGGTTGCTGCCGCTGAAGTCGCCGAGCACCTGCACGGTGATGACCTGCTGGCCTGCCGTGCTGAAGGCCTTGGTCACGGTCCGGCTGCTGAAGGGCATCCAGCCGGAGGAGGTGCCGTCCTGGTAGGAGACCTGCCAACTGCTGGCGGTGCTGCCGTCGTACAGGCTGCTCAGGGTGATGGTAAGGGTCTGCCCCAGGAGGAGGTTGGAGTTGCTGAAGCTGACCAGGCTGCTGGTGAGGGCATGGGGGAAGGTATGGTTACTGTCCCACAGGGGGCTGTCAAGGTACTGGGTGTGGTCGGAGGACAGGGCCCCCATGTTGATAGCGTAGTCGCCGGCCTCAAGGGTCCGCTGGAAGCTAGGGCTGCTGGGCGTCCCCCCGTACTGGATGCCGGTGGTGAAGTAGGTCAGGGGGAGGGCCGCAGAGGGCGGGCTGAACAGGTAGACGTTCCACCCGGAGTACATGGCGTACCCGCCGCCGATGGCATGCGGGGTCCAGTTGACCGCCAGGTTGAAGCTCTCGTCGATATTGGCAACGGTCGGGGATACCGGAAGCAGGGGTAGGCTCATATAATCCTTATACTTTCGGAAGCGGGACTCTTTCTCTGAGCTTCCTTATGCATTTCTTCCACTGATGGTTCCAGCAAAGAACCTGGAAAGTGTCCGGGAACCCTGCCTTAATTACCCGCCTATACAGACCTGCTGCCCTATCCGTGGACCCGTCATCATTGATATGGTCAAGGGTTAGCATGTCAGTATCAGATATGTTGCATCCTGGCCAGTTGCAGGTCTGGCCATAGTGGGAGATAATCCTCTCCTTGAGGGAAAGCCTGCCAAGCTGTGCCCGAAGCCTTCTTTTCTTGTCATGCTCGGGGCAAACCCTCTTCCCTTTCATATGAGGGCTTGAGCAGTCAATGCATAAACCCAGGCTTAGCTGTTTCCTGGCAAAACGGCCAGACTTCCCTTTGCTACGCTCTCTGTCGTATTCCCTAACTTTTTTGGCACAGTCATCACAATGGTGCCCATCAGTGGCCGGTTGAGGACAGGTCAAGCATAGGCCTGCCTTTACCCGCAAACGATGTCTGGTCTTTCCGGCACTGTTCGACCTTTCCAGGCATACCAGGCAAAGCGTCCTGTCCTGCCTTACAGGATGGGTCATACAATGTAGGCATATCCCCTGTTTACGCAGCCTCCCCTTATATTTCTTACTTGCCTCCCTCATGCGCTTAGCACAGGATTCACAGGACCTCTTTCCTATACGGGGAGGCTGACCGCATGCACACAGTCCCATTGCCCTGTTGCTTTTTGCCCGTTCTTTGCTGACAAAGGTCATACCCTATATCTGGACTACTACAGAAGAAGTAGCGTCCGCTTGAATACCCCCTAAGAAGGGGTCTATAGTCGGGCTTCTCGCCAATACTGACAAAGCCGTCAGGACCGCCTCCCCTGCGCTCTGGAAGGTGCTGTCCGCCACGATGCTGGAGTTGAGCTGGGCATAGGCTATCACCGTGGTAGGGAGCACGCCTGTCTCCTGCGATGCCTGGTGCTGGGACAGGTTGACACAGGAGGAACGCTCCGCCGTGAAGAAGGCCCCGGGGGTTGCCCCGGTGGCTACTGCCAGGAGTGCCCCGGAGACGGTCAGCTCCGACTGGGAGAGCACGAACCCGGTGCCTCCCATGGGCAGGGACATGCTCCCTCCTGTCATTATCACGCCGCTGCCCTGCTCGAACCCCCCTGCCTGGGCATTGTTGTTGAAGAAACAGCCTACGAACTCGATGTCCGAATCTATGCCGTACACAGCAGGGTTGACGAAGCCCTGGAACAGGATATTATTGAACAGCACCCGGCTGTTGTTGACGAAGAAGGCCGAGGTCGGGCCGTCCCCGAACCCTGTCCAGGTCGTAGCGTCGATAGTGATGGGGAGGGTAGCGTTGGCCGTGCTGGTGATTACGACCCTGCCCTCCTCCTGGATGCTGAAGGCCAGGTTGGCGAGCGCGTACCACTTTGCCGTCCTTATCGTCCCGTCTCCCAGGGCTATAATCTGGAGGGAGGACGAGATATTGGCGATGGTGTAGGGCACCCCGGTGGTGACAAGCTGGATAGAGCAGGGGTGGCGGAGCACAGGGGGAAGGGCATTGACCGCCCCGGTGATGGTGAGCTTGGCAGCCTGGGGGGTGAGCCCGTTGTTGCTGTCGTTGCCCCCGACGTTGTTCACGTACAGGACGATGGGGGCGGTAGTGGACTGTAGGTTCTGCCCCAGCACGGTCCTGGGGACAGGCGGCTCGATGGCGAAGCCGACATGCGGGAGGGCCTTGGCAAAGCCCCTGCCCCCGCTCCCGCCCTGGAGGAGCTGTATCTGCTTCCTGATGTCCCGGTTGACGGGCAGGATAAAGTCATTGGTGTGCAGCGGTGCCTCGAACACCGTCTCCACGTTGCCCTGCCGCATCGCCACGTAGTTGGAGTCGAACAGGGTGGCCAGCGGGGTGTTGGCGAGCGTGGCGTCCGGCCACCCCACCTGGGAGGGGAGGGTGGTGGAGATGGGGACCTGGCGGTTGTAGGGGAACACGTCCGCCAGCCCTATGACCGGGGCCGTCCCGGTGCCGTTGGTGGTAATCAGGGCATTGTCGGAGGCATACAGGACCTCGTAGGTATGGCCCTCGACCCCCTCGCCCTGGTAGGGGACATAGCGCTCCTCTACCGTAAGGACAGAGGACGGGGAGAGGGCCGGGAGGATGGAGCCCACGAACAGGAAGGCACTGCCCCCCTGCGCCTGGTCGAGGTTGGTGCCCGGCACCACGACTATGGCATAGCCGTTGCTGAAGCTGGCCGTGGAGACAGGCACGGCATTGAGGTTGCCTAGCTGGTCCTGGACCCATACCAGCCTGCCGATGTCGTTGCCGGATATGCCCTTGATGGTGCAGCGGTTGCCTGCCAGGACCACGGTGCTCGCGCCCGAGGCGCTGTCATAGGAGACGGACTCCACCACGACCCTGCTGTCTGTCCATAGGCTAGGGGAGTTGGCAGGGGAGCTAGGGGTATGGGCATAGGTTCCGAAGAGCACCGTCTCCTCTATCTGGGTTACCCCCATGACGGAGGGGTTATAGGCTATCTGGGCGGTGTCCTGGGCCATGAACGACATGACCACCGTGGACGCGGAGGCCACGGGTGCCTGGATGGTGACGATGCAGTTGGTGCCGCTTATCGTCCTGGAGGCTATGGCGTAGGGGCTGCCGGTGGCAAGGTCCCAGGCCCCGACCACGTACAGGCCGTTGACCTGCCCGCTGATGCCCTGGGTGGGGACTACGAAGGTGGTAGTGACCCCCCCTGCGACCGTCTGCTGGACCCCGCTGGAGCCTGCCACCCGGACCCATACCCTGGTGCCGAACTGGACGCTGGAGTACTCGGGGTTGTAGGACCACACCTGGTAGGCCAGCGGGGCTATCTGCTGTGCCTGGATGGCATACTCGGAGACGCCGGAGACCGGCAGGGCCTTGCCTGTGATGCCGTCGTAGAGGGAGCCCCCGTCCACGGCGGCAGGGATGTTGACCAGGCTGGCGCTGCCGCCTGCCGGGTAGGTGATGCCGAGGGTGACATAGATGTTGCTGGCCCCTGGGTCATAGAGCGTGCCGTAGAGGTTCTGCGGGAAGGACACCACGATGGTGCGGGAGTTGAGGCCCTGCACTAGCACCTGTGCGCCGGACAGGAGGCTGACGGGGACCTTGGCCCCTCCCCCCACCGGGGTATTGAGCCCCTGCACGAAGGCGGAGGTGATGGTAGCGGAGGCGGAGACGGTGGTCGATGCCGAGGGCAGGCAGATGGTGAAGGCATCGTTCTGGGACCAGGACGCCCCTGCGGTGCCCACGGACTTCCCTATCGTGCCCGAGGTGCCGTCAGGGTTCTGGGGCGTGCTGGGAGTGCCGTAGATGCTGACCTGCTTGGTGACGTAGAAGGTCCTCTGGTCGGAGCTGAAGCCGTTCATAAACCCGTCAAACGCCCCTACCGTGTTGGTGTTGGGGATAATGGCCGAGGCTACCGAGACATAGTAGTCGAGCGCCGAGCCGAGGTCGTACGGGCTCATGCCGGGGGGCTTCCCGCGCCCGATAGCCGACCTGAGGCTGCCGGTTATGATGTCCGTGAACCCCTCCCCGGACAGCTTCTCGTAGTCCCAGCCGTCCAGGCTCACGGACTGCCTCGTGTCCACCGTGTCGTCCGGGAACACCTGGTCGGCCAGGCGGAGGTCGAAGCGCCCGGATATGCCCGTGGCGAGCGTGCCGGAGTCGGAGGTCCCGGCGCTGGCGCACCCGAAGATGTTGGAGCCCAGGCTGAAGATGCCGCTGTTGCGCTGGAAGACCACGGCGACCGGCATGGCATAGCTGTACCCGTCCAGGGTGCCCAGGGAGTTGGTGGGGCTGCCGTTGCCCGCCCTCCATAGCCCGGTGTCCCCCGTGACGGGCCCGAGGTTCTGGAACTGGTAGGTGGCGTCCAGCGTGATGGGGGAGGGCTGGGCGGCCTGCGAGTAGACTGCCTGGAGGGGGCCGGTCCCGACCGGGTCAAGGCCGTAGCGGTACCTGGTAAAGTCGTAGCTCAGGCCCACGCGCTGGACGTTCATGCTCCACTGTATCTGGGCACGCTGGGTGGTGTAGAGGCCCCCGCCTGCGGTAAGGCTGCCGAAGATGTCCACCGAGTCGTCAGGCATGGACTCGTAGAGGCTCGGGTCGGGGTTGATGCAGCCGTAGGGCCAGAAGAAGTTGGAGATGGCCCCGGTCACGGGGTCGGTGACGGAGTAGTACCCCGCCCCGGTGGTAGGGTCTAGCGCCTGGTACCAAAGCTCCAGGAAGACGACGTATACCCTGGCTGGCTCGTCGGACGAGGGCCAGGGGGCCGGAGGGGGAAGGACGACCTGGTTAAGTGCCTGGTCGGCAGAGAGGTAGCCAGTCACCGTGACCTCCTCGCCGCTGAACAGGACGTCGAAGGAGGGGACGGTAAAAGTGTTGGGGACAGAGGTGCTGAAGGCAAGGGGGCTCCAGGTCAGGCAGCCGGAGGTCGCCGGGCCGTCCTTGAGCACCTGGTGCCGCTTGTAGCCCTGGAGGTCCTGGATGAGGTTGACGTCCGCATCGGAAATCTCATGGTCGTGCAGGGCCACGACGGTCAGCAGGCTCTTGCCGGCCGGGTCAAGCGTCCTGGAAACTACCGAGGGATACTCAAGCATAGTTCTCCGCCTTGACTTCGCATCTAATTAGTAGGAGCAAAGTCAGAGGATTAGAGATGGCAATCCTTCAAGCCCAGCCCTACGCCTACGGCAACCAGCCGATAACCGCCACGGCCCTCATCCAGCAGTCAGGGGAGGACAGCTTCTACTTCCCTGAGGACAATGGGCATACGGGGTTCGCAGCCAACGGCTCCCGCTACACGTCAGGGGTAGAGGACTCCCCCCCCTCCGTGGCCTCCTGGTACACGGAGCCGCCCGGGCCGTACAGGGGCACCTCCCCGGCCTTCCCTGCCTACGGGCTGGTTCTGCTCGGGAGGGCGTCCATGGCCATACTGGACGAGAGCACCCCGGAGCTGGCGCTATGGATGACCTTCCTCCTCCAGGATGGCCTGATGCTGGCGGACAACTATGCCCTGGGCAACCCCAACTATCCCACCAGCCTGGTAGGCTTCCTGCCGGCCGGGCTGTCATACGCCAACGGGGTGGTATCCGTCATATACACGCCGGACCCTGGCTCGGAGGACGTCACCAGCAGCATGGTGGTGAGCGTGGACTTTGGCAGGGACACCGCCTACCTGGACGTGGCGGTATAGGGAGGGCATATGATAGTCCCGCCTATGACCTACTCCAGGAAAGGGATACAGCTAACCGAGAGCTTCGAGGGCCTGAGCCTGGAGTCATACCAGGACTTGGGAGGCATCTGGACGATAGGGTACGGGCATACAGGGAGCGGGGTAGGGCCCGGCATGGCCTGCACGCAGGCACAGGCGGAGCAGTGGCTAGAGCAGGACTATGCCTGGGCAGAGGGGGAAGTCAACGCGATGGTGGGCATACAGCCCACCCAGGGGGAGTTCGATGCCCTGACCGACTTTACCTTCAACTGCGGCAGGTGGAACTTCGACCACTCGACACTGCTCAGGCTGGTCAACGAGGGCGACCTTCCGGACGCGGCAAGGCAGTTCGAGCGGTGGGACAAGGTAGGCGGTAAGGTGGTCGCCGGGCTGCTCAGGCGGAGGCTGGCGGAGGAGGCGGAGTTCCTGGGGAGCCCGCCTTTGACAGCTCTTTTAGGGCCCTGACATACCACACGTTCTGGATGTCGGCATCGGTAATCTGGCGGAGGTCCTCCGGGCCCTCGACCTCCCCCCACCACGACTCGCACCCCCACACGATACGCCCCAGGTCGGGAACGAAGATAGCAGGGTTCTGGTGCGGGCATACCTCCAGCACCTTGGTCTTCGGGTAGTACAGCACTAAGCTCGACAGGGTCAGGTCCCCGAGGTAGACGCCCAGGAAGGTCTTCCCCTTGCAGTCCTCGGCGCAGGGGCGCACCTTGACCCACATGCCGACCCTGCGGTACGATGTCTGGACAGGCTCAGAGTACTTGATTTTCCTTACGGTGATAGGGTACTTTATCTCTCCCATTTACCAGCCCTTAATAAGGTCCCCGCTGTTCAGTTCCTTGCCTTCGGAAGGAGGAGGAGAAGGAGGCTCCTGCGGAGGAGGCTGCTGTGGGGGATTAGCTTGGCTATCCACCGACAGGGAGGCGTTGCCGTCCGCGCCGATGGCCAGCTTGGCCGCCTGCCGCTCGTCCACTTCGGGGGTACTCCTCACCGCCCTGTGCAGATGATAGAGCGAGAGCCCTTCCCTTGGGTCTATGCCTCTCTTGGCGTACGACTCTACGACGTAGCATAGATACTCGTAAAGCTCTTCCTGCAAGATAATGAGCCTCATAGGCTTCCTCCTCATGGCCGGGGGCGACGAAGTAGGAGGAGCACGGCAGCGTCCTGCCCTCCCCCGCACGGCAGAGCAGGGCAAGGTAGCTGTAGCCCGCCGTCTCCCCGTAGTATAATACCTGGATTGAGGCGTCCGTAAGGCCGTCGAACCCCAGCCTCCGGGCTGCGGCGGAGGAGACGTCGATGATGCGGTTAGGGTACCCCGGCCCCCGGTCGTTTATCCTGACCTCCACCTGCCTGCCGTTCCGCAGGTTGGTGACCAGGACGATGCTGCCGAAGGGAAGGGTACGGTGGGCGGCGGTAAGCCTGCGGGGGTTGAACACCTCCCCGCTGGAGGTCCTGTGCCCCGCTCTCTCCCTGCCATAGGAGGAGGCCTTGCCCCTGGACTCCCACACTACCTGGGCCGGGGACCCGGCAGAGACCAGGGCCGTGCCGGATAATACCAGGGCGGCAATGGTGGTCCTAAGCCTGTCCAACCTGTGCGTCCTCCTTCAAGTAGTATACCCCGCAAAGGGGGCTTGCGGGGGGGAAACCTGGAGAAAACTGGAAGATATCAGTAGTTTTGTCCTAGAAGGACTACATATCAGCACTTCTGAAATTAGGAGTGGTGCCCGCAGGTGCAGGGCTTGCCACGGCGGACGTTCCAGCGGAGGCAGTTACCGATGCCACTTTTGCCAAGTTTGTGACCATTAGTTGGACCAGTGGTCTTTCCGCCTTTTGCAGCCACCCCTGGAGCATGGATACCAATACCAAGAGCGACTGTCTTGAGGCCTGCTTGGTGGGCAGCCTCTCTCTGGTGCTCAGGTGTCCTAAGGCTGGCGAGGTGACCTCTCTCCACATTCATTCTCCCCGAGATATGCCCGCCTATATGTCCCCCGAGCGGTGCTACCCTGGCTAGAAGGCCAGTATCGACATTCTTACGGCCCTGGGAACGCCCAAGTCTCACTATATGCCCAGTTTCGACATTCTTCTTGCCTTGGGCAAGACCCGTAATATGGCCACTGATGCTGCCCCCGAGCTTACCTAGGCTCTCATAGTCAACAAGTCCCGGCAAGGTCAGATTCATGCCGCCAGGATACCCCCGCCAGGTATGGAACCGGAACATCCCCTCGGTCTCTATTAGCTTGGCCTTTAGCCTATCCGTCACGGGCTCATGCCATCCGACCTCCATCTCGGGCAGCTTGATGCCTGGAAACAGCCTTTTGAACCTACGGCCAAAGCCGTCCCTCCCAAGGCGGTGAGTAATGTCCCGCCTAGCAGGGTCAACAGTCTGGCCCGTATAGACCCATTTCTTGGGGACCATGGGATGAGGATAACGGTAGAAGGCTACTGCTCTCATAATTAAGAGGTTAGAAAGACATTACAACACGAGTTGGCAAATGTGGTTCGTAGACAAAGTCCTCCGAGTCCAGTGCCCTTCCCACACATATTACCCATGAGCAGTTAGGAAGTACGGTGCCCTGGTAGTCCTGGGTGACCGTGCCTACCCCCGCAGGGGGGCTGGCGCTCCCCGGCCCGGCATAGAGCAGGCCGCCCTGCACGAACCCTGCCCCAGGGACCTGGAAGGGGGAGCCGTAGCCTGTCGCCACGGTAACGGGGCTCCCTGCCGTGGCGGAGTTGAGGGTGATGCCGTCCACGAAGGGGTAGGCATCGGAGGAGAAGGGAGGGCTACCCTGGGACACGGAGGTCGGGTCCACGGGCATTACCCCCCCGTCAGGGGCCACGTATACCGCCGTGAGCGCCCCCAGGTCGGCATCGGCGGTAAAGACCTGCGTGCCGGCCGTGGAGGGAGAGGGGGGCGTGGGGACAGGCTCGGAGGAGGAGTACAGGACACAGCTCAGGATGCTGCCCGCCTCTATGTCCTGGGCCACCGGCAGGCTATGGGTGGCGACCACCGTGAGGACGTCCCCCAGGCCGAGGTTTAGCTGGGCGCTGAAGGGCAGGGTGACCGGCCCTGCCTGGCTGGGCTGGGTGGAGGCAGTGGCCACGACCGTGGTGGCCGGGGGGGAGCCCGAGGTATCATAGACATTGACTGTCCTTACCCCTACGCCCCCGCTGCCCCACATGAGCTGCCCGGTAATGACGTACGCCCCTGCCGACGTGATGGTAAAGCTCGTCTCGCTGGTCACATAGCCGGTCAGGTCGAAGTCTATGGAGTCGAACTGGACAAGCGCCCCGCCCGTGCCGGGGGGCACCTCGGTCACCGCGCTGGCGCTCTCCACCTGGAAGCCGAAGTTGGACAGGCCTTGAATCTGCTGCTGGACGCTGTCGATGGCCGTGGCGGCCAGCGACATCATGCTGCCCTTGAGCGCCATCAGGTTACTTGCCGCCTCGTTGCACCCTAGCATGGCCGCCTGCACGGGGATAGGCTGCCCCTGGATGTCCGGGCGGGCAAGGTAGGCGACAGGGTTGAGCACCCCCCCCGGCCACCCGTTGTTGTCCGGGTCTGCCTCCGTGGCATCGCTGGAGTACACCACTACCGGGGCGACCGGGACGGCGAGCAGGGGGGAGCCCGGCACCCACGAGCGGCTCCTGCTGTTGGCGTCCGTCCTGACGGTGCTGTAGATAGCAAGGTCCCCGAGCGGGTCTATGGCGGAGTCCAGGGACGCCTCGTAGGCGCACACGAACTGGACGACATAGGGGTCCGTCAGGAGGAGGCTCTGGAGGCTGCCGTTGAACGTCCTCCAGAACTGGGTGAACCTGTCCACGGGGGCGGCGATGGCGAACTGGTTGTAGGTATAGCGCCACTGGGGGTAGACGCTCTGGTAGGAGGCGTCCAGCCGTATCCTGCTGTCGGCTATGGCGATAACCTGCTGGAGGACCTTCCCTATCGCCGAGGGGAAGGTACACTGCACGGGGTAGGCCGCCTCCCCCTCCCCCAGCGTGACGGTAGTGGTGGAGGTGTAGTCGATGGCCACGGAGGAGTAGTCGAGGTCCGTGCCCGTGAAGCTGCCGGTATAGTTGAGGTCGGCATAGGCATCCCAGCGGGTGTTGCGCGGGTAGCCTAGTATGGCAGCCTCGATATAGGACAGCCTCCACAGGGCGTTGCCCTGGGCGATGGGGCCCATGGCAGCAATGGCCGCTATGAGGGGGATTGCCTGCGGGCCAGCACTGAGGCCGGTGCCGGAGAGCACCCTGTTCCAGGGCACGGGGCCGCTGGCCAGGTAGTCCAGGGAGGGCTGCACGTACTGCTGGTAGGCCGCCTGGAAGCTGGCAATCCACTGCCCCATCCTCCCTGCCCTTGCCCCGCCGACATAGAACAGCCAGGCGGAGGTCAGGATGGGGTCGTAGCCGCTGTCCACCACGTTGCCCAGGGTCACGTAGCGCACGAGGTCCGCCCGCAGGTTCGCCTGGCGGGTGACGAGGTCGGGGCTGGAGTAGTCTGGGTCGGTAGGCTCGACCACGTCCCTGCCGAGCGCCCCTGACTGGAGGGACGGGGGGACAGCGGGGGCAGCGGGGGTGGTGGGTGTGGCAGGCGTGGCGGGCACGGCAGGCGTCTGCACGGACGGCACGATGCTGACGATATTGCCCTGGTACTCGGACGGGGGCATCTGGTATGCCGAGATGACCATGTTCGGGTTGGGGAGGCTCCCGAGCATGGAGGGGACCGTCCCGTTAGGGTTGGCGGCTGCGGAGCCGTCCACGTTGCTCAGGCCCCCGGGCCCGGGGCCCGTCGTGCCCCCTGTGTTGGCAGAGGTGTTCAGGGGGTTGAAGGGCAGGCTGTACGTATGGTCGCCGGTCAGGTAAGGGGGGGTCGGGGTGGACTGCATCTTCTGGATGAACGCCGGGTCGCTCAGGTTGGTGCCCGTGTTGGGGATAATCCCGCCCAGAGGGGGGACAAAGACAGGCGTGCCGAACGTCAGCCCGTTGTAGTTGGACAGGTTACTGGGGAAGTTCCTGAGGATGTTGACGTTAGGCACGTGGAGCTGGCACTGCCCGAAGGCGAAGTTCGCATCGAACTTGATGTGCGGCACGAAGGAGGAGAGCGGGAAGAAGTTGAACCCGTTCCAGTGCCAGATGGTGTCCGCGAACAGGTTCGGGATGCTGGGCAGGTCCGGGAGCGCCCAATTGCAGATGTCGTGCAGCAGGCTGGCGATGGCGTTCAGGTTCGCCTGGATGTTCTGCACGATGTTCTGGAGCATGGACTCGATAATGCCGATGTTCTGCACCATCGCCTGGATGAGCTGCACGACCTCCTGCTGCATCTTCACCAGGAACTTCATGAAGGTGATAACGTCCTTGGCGAGCAGGATGGCCTTTATCGGGTTGTCGGGCTCGGCATGGGTGGCCGAGGCGATATAGTTGATGGCGTGGGGGATATCCTTGTTGATGAGCTGGTTACGGCGCTGGATGAGCCAGTGGTTGGCGTCCGTGATGCTGGTCTCCAGGGCACGGCCGTCCTCCATGGCCTTGTGGTAGAACTTCTCCACGGTCGGGTCGCCCAGGGGGTTCCAGTTGACGACCTTCTTCTTGGCCTTGATGGGCCAAAGCTCGGCGCTCGCCAGTGCTTGGTTGAATCCGCCTCCCATACTCTCCTATATCGCCGGGTCGATTCCAGGGTCAGGCGACACCTGGTACGGGTAGCTTATCCCGTTGTTCTGGATGTCCGGGGCCTCCGTCGTGTGCAGGCTCAGCGCCACCTCATGGATAGTCTGCGCTGTCTTGATGTCGGCTATCTTGGTAATCTTACGGAAGTTGGTGGCCTCCATGATGATGTCCCCGGTGACGTTCAGGTGATAGTTCCCGTAGACCATCATGTCCACGTCGCCGGTAATCTCCAGGCGCAGCCCCTTCTTGGCGCTCGACTGCCCGATGGTCATCTCCACGCCGCCGTCCAGCGCCCCGGTGAGCGACCTGCCCTGCTGGTCCTTCCCCGCCGCCAGCACGACGCCGCCGTCCAGGTCCAGCATGAGCGACTGCCAGGAGGCCGGGTTCTTGCCGATGCGGAGGAGCACGTCCCGCACGGCGTGCAGGTCGAGCGACTTGCCGTGCAGGTCCATGCCCGGCGACACGGGGTTACCCAGCCAGGAGTTGTAGGGCGAGAACCCCCTGCCCGTAGGCTGCCCCGCCACGGTCAGGTCGTGGAACCGGTAGGTCTTGTCGCCAGGCGAGGGGTAGACCGGGCGGCCGGGGCTATGGGAGTTCTTCTCCGTGGGGCTGAAGTTCTTCCCCGGCCCGTCCGAGTAGCCGTTCATAAGGTGCTTGCGCATCACCACGGGGCTCTCGCTGTCCCGCCGTGCGCCGAGCCTCGCCACCACGCCGCCGTCCGTCGCCATCCTCAGGCTGATGGCCTCCGCCATGAGCTTGTTCTCAAGCGTCCCTGCGTCCCCGATGCCCTTCAGCTTGCGGTGGCTGGCATCCCAGTACTGGAGGGCCCTCCTCTGGACGGCATCGCTGTTCTGCCTGTTCTGGGTCAGGACCTTGCGCCCGGAGTCCGGCAGGGTAGCATCGTCGCAGCCGAGGCGCAGCACGCTCTGCCCGAGCGCCTGGAGGTCTATCGAGTCCTCCTCGTCCCTGTTCTTGCCCACGACCAGCTTGAGGGAGCCGACCATGTGCCCCTCCACGCTCCTCCCGGCCCCATGCGGGTGCTCGTAGATGCCGTTGGGGGCAGGGTTGGCAGGGAAGTTGGTATTCTCCCTGGGGATGGTGCTGCCGACCTCGAAGGTCAGCATGCCCTCCTTGGTCACGTCCCAGCGGGTGGTGTTGTACTCGCTGGGGAAGCGCACGGAGTAGCATGACGCGGCCAGGCGGGCCTCGTCATGGTCGGTAGAGTCCTTCACGGGGTTGTACCCGCTCTGGAAGTCCGCCCCGAAGCGGCCGCCGCCGTTGGTGTCCTGGTTGGTGGTAAGGGCGGAGAGGACAGGCTTGAGCGCCAGGCCATAGGTGCCCTGGTCGAACCTGTTCCAGCCTATAAGGGTGCCCTCGGCCCGCTCCAGGATGAAGCCCTTGCGGGCCGGGGTCGCCCCCTCGCCAAGGGTCGGGCCGACAGGCTGCTTGGAGGTGTCGGTCGGGTGGTCGAAGGCCTGGCTGGCGAAGTAGGTCGCGCTGTCCACCTGGAACGGGCCCTGGGAGGAGAGGGTAGTCCTCTTCCACGGGTCCTGGGTAGTGCCGAGGACATAGTCCAGGAGGTCGGTCTGCATGACCTCGGGAGGCAGGGGGTAGTCGAGGGCGAACTCCTGCACGCGGGACACGCGCTCCGTGAACGGGAGGATGTCCTGCTTGCCCTTCAGGTACCTGTCGGACAGCCTGGCCCCAGGCTGGAGGAAGACGGTATACTCCCTGGAGCCGTCAGGCATGGTGGTGGGGATGACACCGGACGCTGGGTTGACGGTCGTGGCGTCCAGGCGGACTGCGGGGCCCTCGAACCCCAGCCCGGCGTCCGAGTAGTCCACGTGGCGGGAGGTGAGGGTAGTCCAGGTGCGCCTGTCGGCGTCCACGTCCTCTCTGTCGAAGCCCCCCGACGACCTGTCCCAGCCGGAGCCTGTCCTCTCGGAGTACCCGCCCACGAACGAGGATGCCTGGTCCCCTGCCCAGGCCTTGCGGTAGTTGCCCCGCTTGCGCTCGTTGAGGCCGGGGATGGTGTCGAAGTCCTTGCGGGCTATGGAGTCCACCGCCTGCTTGGTCTGGGACACTACCCAGGTCAGGATGGCCACCTGCGAGTGCCCCCCGAAGTGCGCCACGGGGGCGCACAGGCACAGGGCCCCCTCCTCGGGCATCCGTATGTCGGTAGACTCGTAGGAGCTGTGCGAGCAGGGGATGAGCCCGACCTCGCGGTAGACGTACTTGGAGCGGAGGTCCTCCACGGAGCAGACATGGCGCTCCCAGTCCACGGACGCTACCGTGCCCACGAAGACGGAGAACTGCTCCATCTCCCTCGTGTACTCGGACATCGGCAGCCTGTAGTCGCCCATGGTTACCTATTACCCTGCCAGGGGGGTACCCTCGGTAAGGAGCGGGATGCTGAACGGGGCCCCCGTCCCCTGGGGGGACTGCGGGGCCGGGTTAGGGGTCACCTTGCTTGCCGTCCCCTGTACCGTCTGCACGTTTGGCAGGGACACCCCGCCGGTGACGAACACGCCGAGGCGGTTCGCTATGTCGTTGATGCCGGACTGGGGGCTCTTGCTCTGCATGTCCGGCTGGGCAAGCTGGGTCAGGAGGTCATCATTGCCTACTGAGTTAGCCTGCGGCGTCTCAAGCTCTATGACCGAGTCCAGCTCCACCGAGTCATAGCCGCTCCCGGAGGCGGACGCCTGCCCGTTCGAGCTGAGGCTGAGGTCGGAGCTGAGCGACTTGCTCAGGGTAGAGCTGATGTCGCCCTGGCCGGGGGAGGCTATGCCAGCGAACAGGAACACGTTCAGGTTTTGCACCTGCCCTGCCCCCTGGAGGTTGGCGCTCTGCGAGAGGATGCCCTGCCTGGAGTGGCGGATGGCGGTGTTGACGTCTATCCATCTCCCCCACGGGAAGGGGCTTACCACCTCGTACCCCTTGTCGTCCGTATAGGGCTGGCACGTCTGGATTTTCTTGTAGTAGCGCATGTCTATGCCGCTGCCTGTCCCCCAGGTATCCCCGCTGAAGAAAGGCTTGCCAAGGGAAAGCGGTGGGGAGTTGGGGAACGTTGAGCCGTCATCGGCGGCCATGTTGAGGTCAGCGGCGGTCACGACATCATTCTGGAAGCGGAAGCTCTTGCCCTTGGTGTCGAACCTCGTGGCATACAGGTTGCCAATCTTTTCCTTCTTGTACATGAGGTACTCCCACTCCTGCGGGTGGAACGGGGCATCGGGGGGCTGCGTGAGGGTGGCAGGGGTGCCCGGCAGGTTGACCAGGGGGCTGGTGGAAGGGCTCCCTCCCCCGGTGCTCCCGGAGCCTGCGGGGGCGCTCCCGCCGCTGCCGGACGAGGACGGCGCAGTCTGGGCAGGGGAGGAGGAGGCATCGGAGGGGGATGGGGGGACCGTCCATTCGAGCACCAGGTCCTTCTGGCTTACATAGGTGGTCACCTGCCTCTGGTTGCCGCCTGCGTCCGTGACAGTGGTGTAGGTAGGCAGGAGAGGACGCCTGCGGATAGTGTCCAGGGTTACCTGCATGGTGGCCGACTGCCCCTGCTGGTAGGATATGCTGACGCTGTTGATGTACCCGTACATGTCCCTATGGGGGATGTACATGGGGAACCCCAGCCGTATCTCGGGGCGCAGGGGGATGGAGAAGGTATAGGTGCGGTACCCCCTGTTGGCCCGGTTAAGCTCGCTGACCGCATAGGTATACAGGGCTATGAGGTCGTTCTGGCCGAGGTAGTTGAGGTTGCGGAGGGGCTGCTCGCGCAGGCCGAACTTGGCCAGCTTGGCGATGTCGATATGGTCGGCGACAGGGAGCACCTGGGGGCCCTCGGCCGAGGGAAAGTGGAGGTTGCTCATGAAGTCTGGCTGGACGCACATGCGGGTGGCCCTGACATTGGCCTCGTCCTCCACCTCCGTCTCCGTCTCTATCTCGCTCAGGTACACCACGAAGGGGTTGGCATTGGCCCTTATGTAGCTGGCAGCGCTCGTCGCACTGCTGGTAAAGCTGCCGCCCTGCCCCTGCGCAGCGGGGTCCGTCCCCAGGTTGGTGACGTCCAGGTTGTAGTAGGGGGGCTTAAAGACGATGGCCCCGTCAAGGTCCTGGTACCCCTCGTAGCCTATGAGGTTGGCTATGAACCTTATCCTCTCCGAGCGGGGCACTGTCTTGCCCCCAAGCTGCTGGACGGCGGCCACCTGGAAGTCGGGGAGGTAGGTGCGCATGATGTTGATATACAGGTCCTTGTCGCTGGCCTGGGCTATGATGGACTTCTGGGGGACACGGCTGTTGGTGCTCGCACGCATGTTATACGCCATCTGCCCCACGGCGTCCTTAGGCTCGGCGGTGAACGTATCATAGAGTACCCCCACCTGGGCCTGGCTGTCCTGGAGGCCGGTGATGTCCTGGTAGCCGTAGCCCAGGATGCGGACGTCCCTTGTCACGTTGGTGAGGATTGTCTGCCACCTGCTGATGAACTGGGCCTTGACAGAGTCCTTCCAGTCGGAGGTGCCGGCCTTCAGGCTGTCCTGCTGTATGGAGGTTAGCTGGAAGCCCTCGAAGGTGACGGACCTTGTGAATATGTCGGCGAGCATCTGGTAGGGGCTCATCAAGTACTGGTTGCTGTTGAAGGGCGTGACGGGCGTGGGGGAGTTGGTAATCTGCGAGGTCTGGAGGTCCACGTACATCAGGTCGAGGAAGTGCATGGTCCCCTTGCAACTGACCGCTACCTGGAGGGCGGTGCCCGTGTCCGTATAGGAGACGCTGGTTATAAGGCCCTTGAACACACGGTAGTAGAGGGTATTGCCGTTCTGGGCAAAGAAGTACCCCTTGGCGAACACCTGGACCTGCATCATAGGCTCCAGGATATTGTTGCCCCCCGGTGCCTGGAACAGGTACTTGCGGCTGGCCGGGATGTTGAGGCTGAAGCTGGCGGTCGGGACAAGGTTGTCAACCTGGTAGGACACCGAGAACGAGTCTATGTAGTCGTTGAACGGCACGGACGTGGACTGGGAGTTGGACTGGTTCCTGGAGTCGTTGAGGTTTATGAAGGGGTTGGTGATATAGGGCTTGCCCTCGATGTACACCACCACGTCCGGGCAGGTCTTGACTATCTCCCTCTCCTGCACCGTCTGGGCTATGTTCCTGATGCTGTTGGAAGAGGCAGGGGAAGAAGCCATGGGGGGCTCCACCTGCTCGGGCTGCCGGACGGTGCTCGGGGTCTCGATGCCGAGGAAGTCTCCCATTATGCAAACACCTCGCTAGGGGAGAACAGGCCCAGGTTGGGGGTAGCACTGCCGCTGCCCCCGGAGACAAGGTACTGGGATGCCCCCTCGGATGCCACGGCAGGGGATAGCGAGAGGGCGGACGGGAGCGCCAGGGAGCGCGAGCCCTTGACGACCGAGGATACGGTAGAGAGAAGGGAAGACAGGCCGCTAAGGGGAGAGGATGCTGGCCTGCCGCTGGCCGGAGGAATCTGGGGGCCCGAGTCCATGATGACCGAGGGCGTGGTGGAGGAGAGGGAGGACAGGCCGCTGGGGGACAGGGAGAGAGGCAGCGCCGTTAGCTGCCCTGCATTGCTCGGCGGTACCAGGACTGCGCCGGGGGAGGAGACCGCACTGTAGGAGTGCCCCCTCTCCGTGCTGTTCTGTATCCCCCACTGGCTATAGGGGGAGCCCTGCCTGGTGCGCTCCTTCCATGCCAGGAAGGAGAGGCTGAACTCCGCCCGGTAGGGGTGCTCGGCGTCCAGGGTGACGGTAAGGTTGTCGAACATCCCGTACCAGATGTAGTTGGCGGCCACGAGCTGGATATCCTGGTGCTTCTTTATGCGCCTGCGGGTGAACCCTGGGGCAAGCGGCCCCTCGTTGGCCTCCTCGCCCTCGAACCAGTAGCCGTTGTTCTCGAAGACGATGACTAGCTGCTGGAGGTTCCTCCATGACTCGGTGAAGTAGGCATACTCGTCCGTCAGCCCCTTCGCCCAGTAGTAGCCGGGGGTGTGGCCTGCCATAGCGACATGGATAAGCCCCTCCCCCCATACCCCGAACTGCCATCCCCCACGGGCGAATGCCTGGGAGTCCTCGGTGTTCCTGGATATCTGGGCGGTGTTCGGGTTGATGAGGAACCTGTAGGTGGCCGTCAGGTGCGGGTCGTATGCCGGGGAGGAGGTGCTGTAGCTGGAGGATACCCCACGGTGGGGGACCCGTACCGTGACCCAGTCCGTGAACGGCTCCGTGGCCGCCGTGGTGAAGAAGGAGGCGTTCGCCGCCCCGTTCTGGGCGTAGGGGCCGAAGGCGCTCGATGTCTGGGCCGACTGCCCCAGCAGGGCCAGGGGGTCCTCGGGGATGAAGCGCTTCTCTCCCCGGATAGGAAGGAGGATGGGCTGCACGGGGGAGTTCGAGGGCCTGGATACCTGGATGTCGCTTAGGTCATTGACATCCTTGGTGTTGGAGTTGTCTACAACATAAGACACGGGCTCCGGCGTGGCGGTGACCGTCACCGTAGAGGGGTTGATGGCCTGGACAGGGCTGCTAGACATTTGACGACACACTCGTTACTGGCTGCCGCCTGTGCTCAAGGGCTGAGACCAGCATCTTAAGCTCGGGAAGGGTGCTGCTGTTCTTTATCAGGTTCGCTTTCTTGCTTATGACCCAGACATTCCCCCGCACATATCCCCCTTCATTGTTAACTCTATCCAAAGACGGGCTATTATCGTTATCCTTAACCGTCCCGAGAGCTAATGGAGTCCCAAACACGGGGCATAATGCAGGGATGACCACATCGTCCAAAGTCAGGTCAAACTTAGCGCCACTGCGGGCTGCACGGGACTTCGCTCTCATAAGCATTGCATATTCTGGGCTACAGGTTTTACCGTGCGTCTTATGGAATTCGGATATTCTCCTCAAGGCACAGGCCCTACAGCTTGTAACCCTCTTGTCCCTAAGCTGATGGCCAGAAACTACTCGGACGCCCCCACAGGCACAGGAGCAGTTCCACATATAGTGGCCATGCTTGTTCTTTCCCGCCGAGGATACGACCGTAAGGTCCCCGTACGGCATCCCAACCCGGTTGATAGCACGCTTTATCCCCAGCTTTCTAAGGCCAGCGGCCCTCTTGTCACGGTCTTCCTGGCTCATGGCCTTCCAGCAGTTCCTCAGGGCCTCGCTTTTTCTTGGATATCTCATATATTCGATGATACGCTGGCAAAGGCTGGGGTAAATATATACCCTAGCGTCTTTTCCACTTGGAAAACAAAACTGAAGTCCCAGCTAAAGGGTTTCATAGCCGACATCTGCCAGTTGAGGCTCTTGAAGTACCCGAGGTAGGTGGTGCCCTTGACCCTCATCACCACGGAGCCCCTCGTCATGACATCGTTGTTGCGGGCGTTCATGCTGGTGGCAGACAGGGCCGTCTGGGGGGACCACTGGTCCACGTCAACCTGTACTTCGTTGTTGCCGGAGGGGTTGGGCCCTAGCGCCTGCTGGGTGTTGAACCAGACCATGCCGTTGTTCTTGAACAGGGACAGGAACTCCTGGAAGGCGTCCTGGGCCGCTACCCTGAATGCCTTGGCGGGGTCGTGCCCCCCCGAGGACAGGTACTTGTTGACCTCGTCGGCGTTCTGCTGGGTGACGATGGAACTCTGCACGGACGGCGACTGCTGGTTGCCGAGGCGGTAGTTGGTGTAGAGCTGGGTAGAGCCGGTATAGGTCCGGCCGGTGGCCGGGTCGGTGTACACGTCCGTGAAGGTCTGGGGGATGGGGATGCCCACGAGGGGGAAGTTGCCGGCCCCCTGGGAGACGGACTTGAACCCGCTGGTCATCGCCTGTATGAGGTCATTGCTCAGGGTGGAGGTGCTGAAGAAGTCCGTCAGCCCGAGCTGGTTCATGAACACGCCGGTCGTGCATGTCCCCTCTATGGTGTCCGCCTGCATCCCCCACATGGTGACATGCCACCCCGTCCTGGTGCGCTTGGGGGTGAAGACGTGCTTCATGGTAGTGGTCATGCTCTTGAGCGAGGCGTTGAGCTGTATCTGGATGGGCACCTGCTGGCTGTTGGAAAGGGTGTAGTCCTCCCTGCCCCTGAGCACAAGCTCGAACACTACCGGGTCCACGGACCCCCGTACCTTGGGGTTGCCGGTCACCAGGTCCTTGTCCGCGTACCAGGGGGTCTCGTCTAGGCCGGTCTGGATTACGACGTCAGGGAACAGGGAGCCATAGCCTACCGTAGGGTTGTCGGAGGTGACCGAGTTCGCCTGCGAGGCCTGCCTGTTATAGAGGGAGCTTGTAGGGGGGGCAAGGCCGCTGTCCCCGCTGCCTATGTTCACCACCGAGCCGGGGGGGTTGACCGTCTGGTAGTTGGGGGAGCCGGGGGCAGAGGTGGGCGTTGTCCCGTTGACTACGTCCGAGAACTTGGTGGAGGGGTCCACGCCGAGGGAGGTAGAGACGTTGTTGACCCAGTTCTGGGAGTCTTCCGCCCACTTGCTGCCTACCTGCTGTATGGAGAGCTGCGAGCTGTCGGACAAGCCCAAGGACTGGGCATAGGCATTGTAGACAGGGCTGGTGCCGCTGGCTATCAGGTTTATCTGGTTGTTCAAGGCAGCCTGGCCCGCCTCGATGGTAGGGTAGGAGACTACGCTTCCATTGGAGCTGATATCCCCAGGGTTGTTGTTGCGGGTGGGGTTGTTGCTCGGGCTTACCCCGTACCCCTCCGCCCCTGCGATGGCATTGCCGACATTGGTTAGGCCGCTTCCCATAAACGGTTAAAGTCTCCTAGTGCTGGGTGACAGGGCTGAAGCCCGAGGGCAGCAGCCCCCTCTGAGAGGCCTGGCCTATCGCTGTGTTCGACAGTTCTACAGCGAGCTTCTTGGCCTTGTCGGGGGTAATCTCCGTGCTTGTGCCTATGTCCGAGCCGTTGGGGGTCCTTAGGTCGGACATATGGTAGTCCGTCTTGGTCTGGTAGTTCCTCACGTCAACGTTGAACACCTTACTGAAGACATCCTTGTCCATGCCTCCCATCTGCTGGGCCGCCTGGCCAGCAGGGATGCCCCCAGGATGGACGCTGGGGAGCCAGGCATCCTTCCAGAGGGTGTCCCGGTTGTCCCAGAGGGCCTTGTATACTGCCTCCTCGAAGTCATCGGACAGTATGTACAGCAGGGTATCGACAAAGCTGTTGCCTGTGCCGGGGACAAGGGCCCCAGGCTCGGGGGCACCGGGCGCGGGGGCGATTCCGGGCGTAGGGGCGGCCCCAGCGCCCCCAATCCCAGCGAGCCCGGCAGCAAAGCGGAGGGTATTCCACAATGCACCGGGGCCACTGAGGTTCTTGAGGGCCCACCAGCCTGCCCCGCCTGTGCTAATGCCGCCTGCCTCTCCTGCCTCTCCTGCGCCTGCCTTGCCTGCGCCGGGGCCGCCTGCACTGTAAAAGCCGGATGCCACGGCAAAGTCCTTGCTCAGGGGCTCCCAGTGGGGGCCTCCCATCTCCTTGGGCACAACCCGCCCCGTGTCCCTGTCCACGCCCATCTCCGGGGGCGTTATGCCGAACAGCTTGAGCGCCCTGCCGAGGGTGTTCGACAGCAGCCAGTAAATCTGGTTAGTCAGCACCGACCAGATGGCCTCCAGCCAGTCGTTGGTATCCCTTATGCCTATCGCCTGCTCCAGGTTGTGCCGTTGCAAGACATTGCCTCGGTCCTCGGCGTCCTTGGCATTGCTCTGGTTCAGGTCGGAGTCCTGGTTTGCTATGTCCGACAGGAGGTCCAGCCTTACGGCCATACCGCGTGTAGCCTCTCCCCGGAGGGCAAAGTTCTTCTCAAGGCGGCTCTTTACCGCCTTCCCCAGGTCATCTATGTTCTGGCTGACGTCTATCTGCTCCGTGTTCTTGCTGACCTTGTTTATGGACTCGGCTATCCCCGGAAGGTAGTCCTTTGCCAGTATCGGCGAGAGCCTGCCCTCGGCCGCCTGCCTGACCAGGTCGCCTGCGGTCTTCAGGGGCTTCCCGACCAGCTTCATAATCTCCTCTACCTTCTGGTTCCCCAGCGGTGCCAGTTGGGACGCCAGGAGTTGGTTCGTAATCCTCTCCTCCCCCTGGCGGGGGGCAATCAGCCTGCGGTATGCCTCCTCGTCGGAGCCGGTCCCGGCGACGGCCTTGAGCGCGTTGAGCAGGTTGATGGTCATCTCGTTCCCCGGCGTCTGGGGGCCGGGGAGGAACTCCAGGATGTCCTTCATGCTCCCGCCAGGGGCAAGCGCCCTCCTGCCCTTTATAACCTGGGCGACCTGCGTGGTCAGTGTCTCTAGGGTGGTCCCTGCCGCCTGGGTATACTCCTGGCCCTTCTCGCCCGCACGGCCGGAGATGTCGCTTATAACCCCGGTCATATACGATGCGTCCTGGCTCTCTATGTCTGCGCCGGACTTTATACCATACTTATCGCTCAGCTCCTTCTGCGCTGCATTCTCGGTCATGCCCGTCGTCTTCAGGGCATCCACCAGGCTGTTATAGACATCCCCGCCCAGGGTCCTGACGTTCGCCTCCATCCCCCTCAGCATGCCTGTCTTTAGTGCCTGGGGGGCAGTGGCCAGCAGGTAGGCCCTCCACGGGAGGGGGGCCCCCTTGGGGACCATGAAGGCCTGGGAGAACTCCTTGAGGGACTCGCCTGTCAGCATCCCGGTGCTCCCCAGGGTGCGGAGCACCGAGACGACATCCCCCAGGCTCTTGGTAAGCAGGCTAAAGTGGCTGTTGACGTCGTCGATAATCTCAAGGTACTTGGAGGTGGATATCCCGGAGGCGTCCACGTCGGCGGACAGCATCACGAAGAACTTATGGACGGACTCCATGGACTTACCGTACTGGACGATGAGCTTCATCGTCTCCTCGCTCGCCTGCCGGGTGTCCATCCCTGCCACCATCGCAGGCCCGAACGCAACCCCTGCCAGGCCGCTGACCCCCGCCTCGCCGAGGAAGGTGTTCTTCAGAGACTTGACAGCGCCGGGCCTGAACAGCTCGGGGGTGCCCATCCCGTACTTAATCATCTCCTGAATCATCTCCAGGTTCCTCGGCTCCGTCTGGCCGTACTTGAAGCCCAGCTCGCCCGGCATCCTGAGCAGGCTGCGTGCCTGCTGCATCGCCATGTAGCCGCCGCCAGCGATGCCGCCCGCGCCTATGGCAGAGAACATCTTCTTGTTGTCCTCCGCCATCCCGTCGAAGGCCTCCTTGAGCGCTATCAGGACGCCTGCGATGGCCGCCACGGGGGCTGCGACCGCTGCCACCGTCCCGCCTATCGTTGCAGCGGCGGCCTCTCCTCCTGCCCCTGCACCTGCCACCGCCTCTACGCCCGCCAGCCCCTCCCCTGTAAGCGCCCTGGCAACGGGTGCTGCTGCCCCTGCGGCTATACCGCCCGCCAACCCTTCCCCTGCTCCGGCAGTAGGGGCTGCCGCTACTGCGGAAGCAGTCTCCGCTGCCTCGGCTACGGCAGAGGCACCTGTTGCGGCCGCCTCAGCCGCCTTGCCTGCGGCGGTCTCGGAGGCCCGGGCAGCATCCGCGAACCTCTCTCCTACCGGGGCTCCCTCCCTGAAGTCTATGACCTCCCTCGCTGGACCTGGAGGCGCTGGGAGCGGGCCTACCGGCCCCCCCTCCCGGACAAGCTGCCCGGCGGCCTCCCTTATGCCCTGTGCCAACCTCTGGCGGCCCTTGGGGGTTCCTCTGAACCTTTCGACCATGCCCTCCAGGACTTTGGGCCTTAAGGCTTCTACCTCCTGAGCAGCCCTGACAACCTCTGCCCTCTGCTCTGCCCCCATAGACTGGAGGGCCTTCTTGTCTATCTTGCCCCTCGGGGTGACCGGGATACGATGGAGTAGCTCCTGGAGGGGGTCCTCCCTCCCGGCAGCCTTCACCTGGTATGCCTCTACCCTCCTCTTTATGTTCTCCTCGGCTGTCTTCTTGATGCTCTCGCCAGTCTCCTTCAGCCTGCGATACTTGTCAAAGAACCGAGTAAACGGCTCGAACAGCCTTACATTCCCGAAGGTATCCCGCAGGGCCGAGCCCACGGCATCGAATGCACTGCGGGTCTTCTCCATCTCCCTGCGGATTGAGCCAAGGGTGCCCTCTACCCCTTCCAGCTCTTTCCTGAGTTCTCCCGCTAGCTTAGGGGTTACAGCGGTAACATCCCTGAGCTTCTCAAGGCTCCTGGTCATGGCATCGAGCGTCTGCCTCGCCCGGTGGCGCTCGTTAGCAGTGCGGCCCTCGTCGTCCAGGATTTGCTTGGCCGCCTTGGCTATCTTCTCGAAGTCCTCCCTGACGTACCTTACCTCCCGCTGGTTGAATATGCCGCCCTTGAGCTTGCCGACCATGCGGAGGACCTCGGTGAACCCCTTCTCCATCTGGTCCACGTGGGCAACGAACGACTTGGCATCGTCCGCCATGGTGCCCCACCTCTCAACGAGCTTGTCCGAGACCTCGATGAACTGGCGGGTCTTCTCGTTCATCATGTCCATCGTGGCGGCCATGGTGACCGAGAAATCGTTCATCGTGTTGAGGAGGCCCTGTAGCGTCCTCTGCTGGTCGTTGATGTCGGGCATTGGCTATCCCCTGGCTACTCCGTGCCTTCCTTGCCCTGCTCAGCGGGCAGGAGCCCCTCTGTGACCTTGGCCACCGTGTCCTCTATGACCTCCCTGCTGGCATCGTGTATCTCCCTGAGGGCGGCCTCGAACAGGCGCTTCTCCACGTCGGTCATAAGCGTCGAGTCGGGGAAGCTGGCCTGCATGCGCTTCTCAATCCTGTCGGAGTGTACCATGAGCATCTTCCAGAGGGTCTGAACGACCTCCTGGCCCCATCCCAGGAGTATGTTGCGCAGGGCGACCTGCACGTCACACCTTGCCTTGTCAGGGGTAGTGGGGTCGGTGACTATCCTCTGCTCGGGGGCAAGGTCCTTGATGCTTATGCCGTTAATCCAGGTCACTGCCCTGGAGAGCATCTCGCACCGGATGCGCTGGACCCAGGCATACCCCTTGAACTCCTCGGTGGCCACCAGGGCCTTCATCTCCTGCTCCGTGGGGATGTTGGATATCCTGAGGCTGATTTTCCTCTCGGACGCCTCGAAGTTGAGAATCTCCTCGTTCTCCTCTATCCCGAACCCCTTGAGGCCAAGGATGACCTCCTCCAGGGACTTGGGGGCCGTCGGCTGTGCCTCGGCGCTCTGCTTGGTCTCCTCGCTCATGTGCCCTCCTACTTAGTGAGGTGGCAGTTGTTTATGTCAGAATTGCCAGAATCCTGGGCCATGGCGTGTAGACTGGTGTATAATGATAATGGAGGAAAGGGTTACCATGGCAAAGAACAGGGAGATTTACGGGGATACACTGGAGTATAGGGAAAGCTGGCAGTGGCGCAGGCTGGTGGCCGCCAGGGAGCCCCTCCGGCCCTGGCAAGTACTGGAAGGGGTACACCCTGACGAGTGGACGGAATGGGAGGTAGAGGTAAACCCCGAGCTATGGAAAACACTCTATAGGTACGACCTGCCCTTCCCAGGGGGGGCGATGGAAAGGCTGAAAGACTCGGCGCTAGACATAGTATACAAGCTCAGGATGCCCAACGGGTTTAAGAACACCCTTAAGTACATAAGGAACAAGGCAGTGATGGTCTTGACTGCCTTCTTCCTGGCATTCCCCCTGTGCGCCGTCATGACGGGGAACAGGTGGATGCTGGACTGGTCGCTGCCTGTCATGTTCCTCGGGATGCTCTATATGTCGGTGTTCGCTGCCCTGTGGATAGTGGTGGGGATGGTGCCCTTCTGGCTCCTCTATGCAGCGGTCACCTGCCTGGTCTGCCCTGCCCCCAACACGCCCATGGCGTGGCCGGTATGCTGGGCCCTGGCGTGGTTCGCCTACCCCGCCTGGCGCAGCCTACAGCATGCCTCCAGGTGGGAGCAAGAGAGGAGGTCGGGGGAGCCCGGCCACCCCCTCTACAACCACCCCTATGCCGTTGCGGCAACATGCCTTGGGACAGCAGCGGCAATGGGCATCGGCTCCTACTTCTCCGGGAAGAAGTAGCCTACTGCTGGTACCTCTTTATTCTCTCCCCTATGTCCGTGCCGGTGCTCCTGTCTGCGGCATACCTGTCCGCCACGGGAGGGGGGGCTATCCTCCCCTTCCTGAGTTCCCTCTCCTTCTTGAAGGCCCCCACCTCTGTCTCCACCCTGATGACCTCCCTGTTGATACCAGGGCCGCCGCGCCCTGCCGCGATGCGCTCTAGCTGCCTCTTGCGCTGCTCTGCGGCCTCAATCTGCTGCCTCTCGAACTCGGCCATTAGCTGCTCGTGGCGGTCGTTGCTGAGCATCCCGTGAAGCTCCCTGAGCATGCCCTCCTTGGTCTCCATGTTCTCTATGTGCGCCCACCCGTCGTCAAGGGACTTGTCCGGGGGGGCGGAGACTATGCCCTCCCACGGCTCCAGGGCATCCGCCTTCATCTGCTTGGTGACGCCCTTCAGCTCCGCCACGAGGCCGTCCACGGACTTGCCTGCCCACGGGCGTATTATCAGCACGGCGTTCCAGTTCTCGTCCAGGCGCTTCTTGGCCTGCTCGCGGTAGGTGCAGAGGGAGGCCCAGAGGCGGGCATGGTCGGAGGGGCAAAGGATGGATATGTGCTTCCCGTCCGGCATGGCGACCCTGCGGTTCTCGAAGGAGGCATACTGCCCCCCGCTGTGCCAGAGGCACTCCGAGTCCCTGGTGGTAGAGAAGGCGGACAGGTAGGGATAGAGGGAGGAGTCCCTCTCGCCCATGGCCGTGACCAGCCTTACCAGCCTGACGACCTCCAGGGAGGAGAGGGCAGTCACCTCCTCCTCCGCCAGGGAGGTGGAGAGCAGCAGGCAGCGGTACACGAAGTCGAGGGGGTCCGGCACCCACCTGAGGAGGATACGCCTCTCGGTATTGAAGAACCCCCTTACCCACCCCCGCTGGGTGCCGTCTACCATGAGCGGGCGTATCCTCGCCCCTATGCCTATAATCTCGCTGCATGCCTCGGTCACCCTGCCCCTTACCTCCTGGATGTACTTCGGGGGGACCCGGTTGACGACCCCCTCGCTGAGGCTGCGGGCAAGCTCTGCCCCAGGCGTGAGCCTGGAGTCGGCGGACGGGGATGCCCCCAGCCAGCGGCCGGAGGGGGAGGTACCGAGGACCTCGGGGGATGTCCTGGGCCTAACGTCCATCGCCCCTCCTCTCGGGGGTGGCCATCGCTATCCTGACCCCCTCCTTCCTGGCCGACTCCAGAATCCTCCTGCTAAGCTCCGCCTCCTCTGCCACCTCCTGCCTGCCGAAGCGGCTCTCCATCTCCCTTACAGCACGGTCGTGTGCCC